>ERZ1673779.12-NODE-12-length-94221-cov-30.781280_pt1 | contig 94221 bp, 100 predicted proteins | sample MGYA00580136_ERZ1673779 | MGnify/ENA primary metagenome ERZ1673779 (study PRJEB41219, sample SAMN04549633) | soil metagenome | isolation source: soil | place: USA:California,Owens Lake (dry lake) | collected 2009-08-06 ... | reverse complement strand
ATCGGACTGGAAATTCGATAAAAAAACTTTCTGAAACTTAGTATACGAGGAGTTTGCATCATGAAAAAGTTGGCCGTTTTCCTGTTTTCGATGGCACCGTTAGTATATATGGGGATTATTTGGCTCTTATCCAGCTATCCGGCGGATACGTTTGTCAAAACACCTTTTTCTTTCGACCATATATTAAAGGAATCGCTCCATCTAATTGAATTCGGGATTTTATATTGGCTGTTTGTTTTTGCTTTGGCTGTTCATCAAAAATTAACGGCAAAAACAAGCCTTGCTGCGGCTGTGACCGCATTTTTATACGGCCTTTGCGATGAGATTCATCAATATTTCGTTCCATCGCGTTCGATGACATTGATTGATCTTGTAAAAGACGCCATCGGAGTCTCCGCATCCTACTATATCGTTAAAATTTATTATTTTACCCGGAATCAGTCGAAATTGAAAACATTCCTGGATTTGCTCATAAATATAAAAAAATCCCGTCCTTCTTAAAAGGGAGCTTCAGAAAAACTAGTAAAAACCCGCAGAAACGATTGGTGAATCTGCGGGTTTCGCCATCGAAAAAGGCCGATCTGACAGCATAAAAGCTGCAACCATTCAATGAAAGTTTTCAAGCATCTTTATTTCTGGGTCAAATATTTGAATAAAAACTGTTCGGCTGAGGATATTTGAACTCCTTGATAATAATGTTTCACAATGTCTTGATAATTTTTTCCTTCTTCAGCCATAAAGTTGGCGCCGTATTGGCTCATGCCGACGCCGTGTCCATATCCTTTTGTTGTGACAATAATTTCGTCTCCTTTAAGCGTCCACGAAAAATCCGTAGATCTCAAGCCGAGCTTTTCTCTTACTTCCCGTCCTGTCAGCTCTTTCCCGTTGATGTCAACTTTTGCGACGCGCCTTCCAGGAGTTCTTTCCACGATTTTTCCAACCGAACCGTCTTCACTGATGTTCACTCCTAGTTTCTTTTCAAAATCTTTCACCGAAAAGACTTTCCTTCCGAGAAATTTATCAGATCGTTTATCCCATGGACTTTCAACACTCTTCAAATACGGCAGCGAACTTTGCCAGATCGCCTCTGAATTTTCCGTAAATCCATTGCTTGTTGAGAAAAACGAAGCATCGATCGGCTTGTTGTCGTACGTTAAAATTTGTCCACTTGTCTCATTTACCGCTTCTTTTATCTTTTTGATCTTCCAGTCAAAATCACTTTTCCAAATTTCTCTTAATTCGTCCTCGCTTTTAAAGACTTGATGAAGTTCTGTATCTGTCACGACCGCTCCTTTCGGAGAACCGACACTTTGGCCTGTAACCAATTCTTTCACGATATACGTTCTTGCGGCCAACGCTTGTGCTTTTAGGGCTTCTTTTTCAAATTCAGCCGGCATTTCGGCAGCGACTACACCGGCGACATATTCTTCGAGCGGCACTTGTTCAATTTGTTTTGCTTCTGATCGATAAACAGGTACGGATACTTTTGACTTCGCTAATGTCGTTTCTTTCGCCTCCAATTCTTCGCCAAGTGTCGCTTTCGTCTTCTCCGCAAACGGGGCCACAAGCAAACTCGGCACCATGAGAATAATGACAAACATTGCTGCGAAAACAAGCAAAAATGACTTTAATTGTTTCATCTTAAGTCGTTTCATTTTTCAGCCCCCATTTCAATGATCATGTACAGTAAAGTTTATGGGGGTGGACAACCTTTTATGACATATTCTCCCGAAAGGAAGGCTGCAGAATTTCTTGTATCGATTAAAATGGAGAAAGAATTATGTTATCATTTTCTTATTTTGCATTGTATTATTATTTAAAACCTTCAAAGGGGTGGATGTTGATGGGGAGTGCAGGTGTTCCAACACTGGAAACAGAGCGGCTTTTGCTGAGGAAAATAACAATGGAAGATGCCTATGATATGTTTGCCTACTGCTCAGATGAGGAAGTTGCTAAATATGTTACTTGGAACGCTCACAAAAACATAGAAGATACGGAAACGTTTATCGCTTCAATACTTGAGAATTATCAAGATCACAAACCGGCTCCATGGGGAATCGTCTTGAAAGAAAACAACCGACTCATTGGTACTGTTGGCTTTACCAGCATGAACCCAATCCATCACAGTGCTGAAATAGGGTTCGCACTTTCCCGAAATAATTGGGGGAAAGGGATTATGACAGAAGCAGTAAAGGAAATTATCAAATACGGTTTTGAAACATTGCATCTTAACCGCATTCAAGCAATGTGTTTCAAAGATAATATAGCTTCAGAAAGAGTTATGATAAAAAGCGGAATGAGCTACGAAGGTTTGCACCGCCAAAAAATATTTAATAACGGTCGATATATCGATGTGAAATTGTACAGTATTTTAAAAGAAGAATATTAAAACCCGCCCATCATCATGTTTGGACATATGAACAAAGCTGCTGAATCATTCTGCTAAAAACGGCGAAATCTTTTGGCCATCCCCGATGTTGATTGGATTCCTCACATGTACATGGTGAATGGTAAACAAGTAGATCAAAAATCAAATATTCAGATGGCCTTACTTCTATTTCACGGTTGCCATTTTTCATTCCTTTTTATGCTTTATGTTCCGTTTGCCGACTTTCCTATTTCCATGCTTTTCTGTGAAAAAATTTCCGCAACGAAAGAATGACAAAAGCACCTGTGCTTCTTTTTAAGCGACAGGTGCCCCTTTTCTCAGTCTTAAAAGAGGTTCTGAAACATTGTCACTCATTCACTTTTCAACAAAAACTCATTGCCGTCTTCGTCCTTGAATTGCACATAAGTCCCCCATTGCATCTTTTGAGGTTCCCCTTTAAATTCGACACCGTTTGCTTTTAGTTTCTCATATTCTTCCATTACATTGTCACATTCAAATACAATGGAAGCTTTCAATTCATTCCAGTTTTTCATCATTGATTTCGGATACAGCACCAGCCGTGTTTGCGCTCCTTTTGGAGCCACTTCAAGCCAAAAAGCAGACGGTCCCATTGGAAACTCCGCCACTACTTCAAAACCTACTTTTTCCGTCCAAAACTTCTTGGCCGCTTGCTGGTCGTCCACATAAACCGCCACGGTTGCTATTTGTCTGATCACAGCATGACCTCCTCGTACGTAGTCATCCATTCTTTTGGCATAGCCGGCAATGGAGTGTATAAAATAAAAAAACAAACGAAAGACTATAAGAGTATGTAAAGGGGGCTAACGACGGCCGCTAACTCCCTGCCATTAACTTTTATGCTTTCAAATCAGTCACTGCCTGTTTTTCAAGAGATGCGCTTAGTACATCTTCGTTCACACGCTCAATGTCGGCGCCTAATGCTTTCAACTTTTCATGAAACCGTACATACCCTCGATCAAGATGTTTTAGCTCGGTTACTTGTGTATAGCCTTCGGCCGCAAGCCCGGCCAATATTAAAGCCGCTGCCGCCCTTAAATCAGTAGCTGCTACTTCCGCTCCCTGCAATTGAACAGGACCGTTAATGATGACGGAGCGGCCTTCAATTTTCACGTCTCCATTCATCCGGCGGAACTCTTCGACATGCATAAAGCGGTTTTCAAATACTGTTTCCGTGATCATGCTCGTTCCGTTTGCCCGAAGCAGAAGCGCCATCATTTGCGATTGCATATCTGTTGGAAATCCCGGGTGAGGCATCGTTTTAATATCAACGGCCTTCAATTGTTCAGGGGCAATAACGCGGATGCCGTCTTCCTCTTCGATAATGGTGATGCCCATTTCTTCCATCTTTGCGATCAAGGAAGTTAAATGTTCTGGAACTGCTCCTTTTACAAGTACATTCCCGCCTGTAATCGCAGCAGCGACCATAAAAGTACCGGCTTCAATGCGATCCGGTATGATTGCATGCTGGGCGGCATGCAAACGATCAGCGCCTTCTATGCGAATGGTGCCTGTACCTGCCCCGCGTACATTTCCGCCCATTTTATTGATAAAGTTTGCGAGGTCGACGATCTCGGGTTCTTTTGCACAGTTTTCAATTACGGTCGTTCCCTTTGCCAATGCCGCTGCCATCATGATGTTTTCTGTCGCGCCGACACTTGGAAAATCCAAGTAAATTTTAGCCCCTTGAAGTCTTCCTTCAACTTCCGCATCAATAAACCCGTTTCCTACTTTAATGGTTGCCCCCATTGCTTCAAATCCCTTTAAATGCTGGTCAATCGGACGGGATCCGATGGCACATCCTCCCGGCAATGCAACACGTGCACGTCCTTTTCGGGCAAGGAGCGGTCCCATTACAAGCACAGATGCGCGCATTTTTCTTACATATTCAAATGGTGCTTCTGTTAAGAGTTCTCCAGATGCATCAATTTCCACTTGGTTGCCTTCAAATTGAACGTCTGCTCCCAAATATCGTAAAACTTCGTTGATTGTAAATACATCGGAGAGCATCGGAACATCATAAATTGTACTTTTTCCTTCACTTGCTAACAAAGATGCAGCGATAACAGGTAAAACGGCATTTTTTGCACCTTCTACTTTTACTGTACCGTTTAACTTTCGACCGCCGCGGACGATGATCTTTTCCAAAGTATTCCCCTCCGCGTCCCATTTTCTCTATATTAATATTCAGTCGTTATTATCGGTGTTCCTACTGTAACAATAGTATTTTCGCCCAAACTTTCGCTTCTCAGCGCAACTTGGATATTCATATTGCCATTTTGAGTTGGAATTGAATGATTCCATTTTTTCGTAAGACCGGATACGGAAACAAAAGTCTCTTCATTTAGTTCTTCAACCGGTTTAGCTTCAAACTGTTCTAAAAGTTTTTTTGTTTTTAAACGCAAAACACCTTTCATAATACCACTTGTATGGCCTTTGATACAAGTGAAAAAAAGCGGATTTCCTGGAATTTTGTCGAATATTTCCCGATCAAAGTAAAGGTTTATCGTTTTCCAGTTCTCAGGTCGAAAACGGCCTGTTGCCTGATATATAACAATCGTTTTGGAGGGTTCATCTGTTGGTGTTATAATCTGGAATTTTTCAACAATCTTCTTTTGCTGGTTTCGGTAAGTTCCATCCCATTTGGCAAAAGAACCGTTATGCACATAAAGCCATTTAAATTGACGAAATTGTGATCGCAATTGTTTCGGGTTTTCATGTTTTTGTTTGAAAGAGAATTTTGCCATAATTGTCCATTCATCAATGGCAATATGTTCGTTACGCAGTTGTTCCATGATCTCCTCTACGGGAAAATCGTTTTTTTCCGCATTTGTATGATTGACATTTCCAACCGCTGAGAAAAAAAAGCATAAAATGATCGCTATTAACAAATAATAAATGATTTTCAATGCCGTTCTCCCCTTTCCTTATTAAAAGTTTTGCCGGAAAGAGGTTTGGCATACGTGGAAAAAGTCGTCAAGATTTTGCAAAGTATGCGCGAAAATTTTTTGATTCTCATGCATCAGAAGCTTTTTTCGAGTGCTTTGACTACGAAAACAAATATTGCAGCTGCTGAGACCAAAACAAGTAATCTAAAAGAAATCTGCTCACCGATGAAGCGATGGCAATCGTTAATAAAATCAGCAGAAGCCTTGCCTCGGCAACCCGCCCTTTTTTCATCAACTTCTCAAGATTGAGAGCCTGCAAAGCTTTCCAAGTAATAAAAAGCAGCACCAAATTGACAATGATGCTGATCAACGCCTGTTGCCCGAGACCGTCCACATAACTGCCCCCTTTTTCATATGCACTTGTTTATTTCTTATTCAACCCTTTTTATTATATAAAAATCTTCGTTGAACATGATTCCCTTTTATCTTTTCATAAGTTTGTCAAAAATTTTTCATAAGGCGTAGAGCTTCGATTAAAAATTTTTGCAGAAAGATTGTCGTCAGCAAACAACAATTTTTTAAAAAATCCCGTTCCGTTCACATTCGAAAAACAAGCTGCTGATGTACGAAGATCAAAAAGATTGTCCCAACTAAATAGCAGTTGGGACACCGATCAGAATGAGATCACACATTCCGTTTCGCCACATTTAAACGGTTTACCGCACGCTGGAGTGCAAGCTCAGCCCGTCTGAAATCTATATTATCCTGTCCTTTGTGGCGCAGCCTTTCCTCCGCGCGTTGTTTGGCTGCTTCTGCACGAGCGATGTCAATATCTTCTGCTTTTTCAGCCGCCTGTGCCAAAATCGTGACTTTATCAGGCCGAACTTCTAAAAACCCTCCGCTGACAGCCACGAGTTCTGTGCTGTTTCCGTTTTTCAGCCGAACAGCTCCGATTGCAAGCGGAGCAACCATCGGAATATGACCGGGCAATATTCCGAGCTCTCCGCTTTGAGCTTTGGCACTGACCAATTCTGCTTTCGCATCATAAACTGGGCCATCGGGAGTGACAACACTGACTTGTATGGTCTTCATATATAAGATCCTCCTAGGTCCCAAAATTAAACTTCAACACCCATTTGTTTCGCTCTTTCAAGGACATCGTCAATCGTGCCCACCAAGCGGAACGCATCTTCAGGGATATGGTCGTATTTGCCTTCAAGAATTTCTTTAAATCCACGTACAGTTTCTTTGATCGGCACGTAAGAACCGGGTTGCCCAGTAAATTGTTCGGCTACGTGGAAGTTTTGCGATAAGAAAAATTGAATTCGGCGAGCGCGATGAACGACAAGTTTATCTTCATCTGAAAGCTCGTCCATACCTAAGATGGCAATGATGTCTTGCAATTCCCGATATCGTTGCAATGTTGCTTGAACTTGGCGGGCAACATTGTAATGCTCTTCACCAACAATTTCCGGTGAAAGCGCACGTGATGTCGATGCAAGAGGATCGACCGCTGGATAAATACCCATTTCCGAAAGCTTACGCTCAAGGTTCGTTGTTGCATCTAAGTGGGCGAACGTTGTAGCCGGTGCAGGATCCGTGTAGTCGTCAGCAGGCACGTAAATCGCCTGAATCGATGTAACAGAACCTACGTTTGTGGATGTAATCCGCTCTTGCAATTGTCCCATTTCTGTCGCAAGCGTCGGTTGATATCCCACGGCAGATGGCATGCGGCCAAGCAATGCGGAAACTTCCGAACCGGCTTGTGTAAAGCGGAAGATGTTGTCAATAAAGAACAATACATCTTGGCCTTGTTCATCACGGAAATATTCCGCCATCGTCAAACCTGTCAATGCAACACGCATACGTGCACCAGGTGGCTCGTTCATTTGTCCGAACACCATCGCCGTTTTGTTGATAACACCGGAATCTTTCATTTCAAAATACAGGTCATTTCCTTCCCGGGTGCGTTCACCAACACCGGCAAAAACGGAAATACCGCCGTGTTCTTGGGCAATGTTATTGATTAACTCTTGGATTAATACCGTTTTCCCTACACCTGCGCCGCCGAACAAACCGATTTTTCCGCCTTTAATGTAAGGAGCAAGCAGGTCAACGACTTTAATTCCCGTTTCAAGAATTTCCACCTGTGTTGAGAGCTGTTCAAAGCTTGGCGCCGGTTTATGAATTGGATCCCGACGAGCTTCAGCCGGAATCGGATCACCAAGGTCGATATTTTCGCCTAAAACATTAAATACACGTCCTAATGTCACATCCCCGACAGGCACGGAAATCGGCGCACCTAAATCTTCTACTTCCATTCCGCGCATGACGCCGTCAGTTGAAGCCATCGCGATCGTCCGTACTGTATCATCACCCAAATGAAGCGCTACTTCCAACGTTAAATCGATGTCTACTTCGTTTTCATTGCGCGCTTTATGAGAAATTTTTAGGGCGTTATAAATTTCCGGCAAATGTCCGCTTTCAAATTTCACGTCCACTACCGGACCCATTACTTGAACTACGCGTCCTTTCATGTTCCTGTTTCCCTCCTAACGTACTGTTTCCGTGATCTATTCAAGCGCTGATGCGCCGCCAACAATTTCGGTAATTTCCTGTGTGATTGCTGCTTGGCGCGCTCGGTTATAGGATAAGGTGAGCGTGTTGATCAGCTCTTTTGCATTATCCGTTGCGTTCTTCATCGCTGTCATTCTTGCAGCATGCTCGCTTGCTTTACTGTCCAGCAAAGCACCGTATATTAAACTTTCAGCGTATTGCGGCAAAAGCACTTCCAAAATGTCCTCTTGATTGGGCTCAAATTCGTAAGTTGTCATTTTTTGATTAGCTGCAATGTCTGAGAGCGGGAGCAGCTTCTTCTCCGTTACCTCTTGTTGAATGGCGCTTACGAAATGGTTGTAAAATAAATAGATTTCATCTAATTTTCCATCCGCAAAAAGCCCGACCGTGTTTGAGGCGATTGATTTAATATCCGCAAAGTTGATATCATCGCCTAATCCGACAATTTCATCAACGACAGGCATTCCACGTTTTTTGAAAAAATCGCGGCCAACTTTCCCGATGGCGATCACGGCATATTCATCAGTCGAACGGTGCCGTTCTTGGATCGTTTGATAAACAGCGCGCAACACGTTGCTGTTAAATGCACCGGCAAGTCCGCGGTCAGATGTGATCACAACATATCCTGTCTTTTTGACCGGACGACTTTCGAGCATTGGATGGCTTGCGTCCGTGCTGCCAAGAGCGATGTTTGCGACAACTTCTTGGATTTTTTCCATATAAGGCACAAATGCTTTTGCGCTGTTTTCCGCCCGATTGAGTTTCGAAGCCGAAACCATCTCCATCGCTTTTGTAATTTGGCTTGTCTTCTTTGTCGAATTGATGCGTGTTTTAATATCGCGCAACGACGCCAAAGGTTCTCACCACCTTTTTTTAAAATAGCCGAACATGGGCTGTGAAAAACCGTCCCTGTTCACAGCCTGTTCATATATTACTCAGTTACGGCGAATGTTTTTTTGAACCCTTTAATTGCCTTTTCCATTTTTTCATCTTCCGGAAGATTTCCTGTCGTACGGATTTCTTCAAGAAGTTCTTTTTCATTTTGATCTAAATAGGTATAAAATTCCTCTTCAAAACGGCGAATATCTTCAACAGGAATATCGTCCAAAAAGCCTTTCGTTAACGTATAAAGAATCATCACTTGCTTTTCAACCGGGATTGGCTTATTGATTCCTTGTTTCAATACTTCTACTGTCCGCATACCGCGGTTTAATTTTGCCTGCGTTGCTTTATCAAGATCTGAACCGAATTGAGCGAATGCCTCAAGTTCACGGTATGCTGCAAGGTCGAGCCGCAGAGTTCCCGAAACTTTTTTCATCGCTTTAATTTGTGCCGCACCACCAACGCGGGAGACGGATAAACCGGCGTTTACCGCTGGGCGTACACCTGAGAAAAACAAGTCGGATTGCAAGAAAATTTGCCCGTCTGTAATCGAAATGACATTTGTAGGAATGTAAGCTGAAATGTCCCCTGCTTGGGTTTCAACGAACGGCAATGCCGTTAAGGATCCGCCGCCTTTTGCATCGCTGAGTTTTGCAGCGCGTTCTAACAGGCGTGAGTGCAGGTAAAAGACATCCCCTGGGTATGCTTCACGTCCCGGTGGACGGCGCAATAAAAGAGAAAGTTCGCGGTAAGCGGCAGCTTGCTTTGATAGGTCATCATATACGACAAGGACGTGTTTTCCTTGGTACATGAAATATTCACCCATCGATACACCGGCATACGGAGCCAAGTAAAGCAATGGAGCCGGTTGTGAGGCGGATGCCGTTACAACAATGGTATAGTCCAATGCACCGTGTTTGCGGAGTGTTTCCACAACGTTGCGGACTGTTGATTCTTTTTGGCCAATTGCCACATAAATACAAATCATGTTTTCATCTTTTTGATTGATGATCGTGTCGATGGCAATTTGTGTTTTCCCTGTTTGCCGGTCACCGATAATAAGTTCGCGTTGTCCGCGGCCGATTGGTATAAGGGCGTCAATTGCCTTAATCCCCGTTTGCAGCGGCTCATGAACGGATTTACGATCCATGACTCCCGGAGCAGGGCTTTCGATTGGACGTGTTTTCGTTGTTTCAATTGGACCCAGTCCGTCAACAGGCTGTCCGAGCGGGTTTACTACACGGCCGATGAGCTCCTCGCCGACAGGAACTTCCATAATCCGTCCCGTTCTTTTCACTTCGTCGCCTTCGCGGATGTCTTTATAAGGTCCTAAAATAACAATACCGACGTTATTTTCTTCAAGGTTTTGCGCCATTCCCATTACGCCGTTTGCAAATTCAACAAGCTCTCCGGCCATGACATTGTCGAGGCCATGAGCGCGGGCAATGCCGTCACCTACTTGAATGACTGTGCCGACATCGCTAACTTCTATTTCAGACTGATAGTTTTCAATTTGCTTTTTTATCAGTGCACTGATTTCTTCAGCTTTAATGCTCATGTATTTCACCCCTATCTACGAACTTTTCGCTATTTGGCGCCCGATGCGTTCGAGCTTACTGCTGATGCTACCATCGAAAATCCGGTTTCCGATGCGAAGCTTTAATCCGCCAATTAAGCTTTGATCAATAATGTTTGTAATTTTCAATGATTTTTTGCCGACCTTTTGAGCAAATATCTCAGATAGAGCCTGCTTTTCTTCCTCTTTCAACGGACGAACAGAGTAAACAACTGCTCCGGCCGTTTGCTGCTCTTCATTAGATAACTCCACAAAGCTGTCCACAAGCTCTGATATCAGTCTGATGCGATGGCGGTCGATCAACAAAAGAATGGTGTTGGCGATTTCAGGTCTCACGGAAGAAAACGCATCCTTCACCAATGATTTTTTGTTTTCCAGCGGAATTTTTGGATGTTCTAAAATTTTCAGCAATTGCGGATTGTCCGTAAACACTTGTTTTACCGCCCGCAGTTCTTCTTCAAATTGCGGCAATTCGTTTTTTTCTTTTGCAATTTGAAAAAGAGCCGACGCATATCGCTTTGCCACTCCGCCTGTCATAATTGTTCTCCTACCTCTTTAATGTAGTCGTTAATCAATTTTTCCTGCTCAGCTTCGTTCAATTCTTTCTCAATCACTTTTGATGCAATAAGAACGGATAATGATGCCACTTGATTGCGCAATTGTGCAACAGCTTGTTCTTTTTCCTGCTCGATTTCTTTTTTGGCCGCTTCTTTTAATCGCTCCGCTTCGGCACGTGCTGCCTTGATAATTTCTTCTTTTTGCTGCTCTCCTACTTTTTTGGCATTTTCCACCAATTGTTGTGCGTCAAGGCGGGCTTGTTTTAAAAGTTCGCGCTGTTCTTCAGCAAGCTTTTTCGCTTCAGCGTTTTTTTCTTCAGCAGCGCTGATTTCATTCGCAATATATTCTTCACGCTGTTTCATAACGCCCATAAGCGGTCCAAAAGCATATTTTTTGAGCAATGCCAACAAAACTAAAAATACAATTAGCTGGACGAGCATATCACCGGCAGCGAAACCTCCGGCGCCAAGTGCAAAATCAAACGTTAACACAGCTTTGTTTCACTCCCTTCAAGAGTCCCTTCCATTGGTCAAACATCTATCGTTCACATGGTGCTTCCATTCATTACATAAAGGAATGGCGAAGATGTTTGCATAACTTCGCCATTTTCCCTTCTTTAATTTTTCATTCTTACCGGCTCAAACGTTTCGTCCGAACCTTGCGAAAATGTTTTGATTACAAGACCATAAATGCGATAACAACCGCGATGATCGGAATCGCCTCAACTAACGCAACCCCGATAAACATTGTTGTTTGCAACATTCCGCGAGCTTCTGGCTGGCGGGCAATTCCTTCAACTGTACGAGATACGATAAGTCCGTTACCGACACCGGCACCAAGTGCCGCTAAACCAATTGCAATTGCAGCTGCTAAAAAATTCATGAAATAGATCCTCCTTTTATTTGTACAAAATATTGTTTTAATAATATGTTAGCATAACTAATTTATTATTAATGGTCATGGCTTACTTTATGCGCCATATAAACCATTGTTAACATTGTGAATATAAAGGCTTGGATGGCTCCAACGAAAATGCTAAACGCCTGCCATGCCATCATTGGAATAATAGATCCGATAAGGCCAAATGGACTGCTTGTTGCCAAACCGACAAGAAGGCTTAGCAAAATTTCCCCTGCATAAATGTTTCCGTAAAGACGGAGACCAAGCGTCAGCGTATTGGCAAACTCTTCAATAATTTTTAACGGGAATAGAAACGGCAGCGGTTTGAAATAGTCGCTTCCGTAACCGGAAAATCCTTTCAACTTGATGCCGTAGTAATGCGTTAAGCCGACCACCAAAACTGCTAGTGTCAACGTGATCGTCGGATCTGCCGTCGGCGATTTCCACCATAGTTCGTGGTCAACGACAATAGCGAAAGGCAATCCAAGCATATTGGAAACAAAAATGTACATGATGAGCGTAACTCCCAATACAAGGAACCGCCCTCCTGTCTGCCAGTCCATCGTGCTGTTGATAATGTTTTTAACAAAGTCGATGACCCACTCCATAAAGTTTTGCATGCCTGTCGGCTTCATTGATAGGGATCGGGTGGACAGCACTGCAAGAATAAATACGATTGTACTGGCTACCAATATCATAAGGATGTTCGACAAATTAAATTGAAGACCTAAAAATGTAACAATTGGAGCTTCGTGACCCAACAAATTTCACCTCTCTTCCCAAGCTTGTCCGCAAATATTAAGAATGGAATTTATTATAATGACAACATACATTGTCATTAATCCAATAACAACACCGATTAAATGGAAATATTCAGGGAATTTCAGTGCGATTATTACCGCTAAACCTGCGGCCGCCATTCTGGATGCTGTCCCGAGTGAACGAACCGAACGGCCTTCTTTCAATGTTTGCTGGATTCGTTTGAATTTACGCACAAACACCCATAAATTATAGAGGCTAAAGCTTGTACCAAGGGCAAGACCGAGGAAAACTTTAGGGTAAGGAGTAAATCCCCATGCCAACATATAGATGGCGAGTAAGAACAATATATATTTTATGCTGCGGATAAAAAAACTCTCAATATCAACCATAATTGGCAATCATTCTCCCGAGAAATAGTCTTGGACCAGTTTCAAAGTTGCTGCTACCCCTGCAGCCAGTCCAAAGAGGACGCCGATAATCAAAAAAATCGGCTCGGTATGTAACTGTTTGTCCAGCCATCTCCCTGCAAAAATGCCGATGAGGATGGATCCAGCCAAATATGAAACAATGCCGGACATTAAAGCATATCCACCTAAAGGATGACGTTTTTTCTGCTTCATTTTTTGTCCTTTTTATAAGAAAAATTTATCGGATTTCCCGACTCTTGAAAACCTTATCATCCCACCCCGTTTAGCATACAATAGGCACTTGGCAATGTCAATCTGTTTGCCAATAAAAAGTTGCTGATTTGTGCTGAATATCACAAATTGTTCACAAAAAACATTTTATTATTTGTTGACATTTGAACTTTTTGTGATCAAACAATTTTCAGGGCAAACTCCGTTGAACGATGAAAACAAAAAAGGCGATAAATTTGTTCGCCTTTTATTTTGTACCAAACAGGCGGTCTCCCGCATCGCCCAGCCCAGGTACAATATAACCGTGATCATTTAATTTTTCGTCAAGCGCCGCAATATAGACATCAACATCGGGATGTGCTTTTCCCATCGCTTGAACCCCTTCTGGAGCAGCAACAAGACACATGAAACGGATATTTTTGGCTCCTCGTTTCTTTAAACAATTGATCGCTTCAACTGCGGAACCCCCTGTGGCCAACATAGGATCTACCACAATAAAATCCCGCTCTTCCACATCGGAAGGAAGCTTCACATAATATTCAACAGGCTTTAATGTTTCTGGATCGCGGTATAAACCGATGTGACCGACTTTTGCGGCTGGAATCAATTTTAATATCCCGTCCACCATTCCAAGACCAGCTCGAAGGATTGGGATGACGCCTAATTTTTTTCCGGAAAGGATTTTTGTTTTCGCCGTGCCTACCGGCGTTTCCACTTCTACTTCTTCCAAAGGAAGATCACGCGTAATTTCAAAAGCCATCAACGTTGCGATTTCATCTACGAGCTCGCGGAACTCTTTTGTGCCGGTTTTTTTATCACGAATATATGAAAGTTTATGCTGTATTAATGGGTGGTCAAACACAAAAACTTTGCCCAATGTTTCACATCTCCTTTTCTGTTTAGCCTCAATAGATTTTACAGAAAAAACAGCTGAGTTTCAACATTTGCAACAGGGAATTTCAACAAGAAAAATATGGTTCCCTGCCTTAAGTGGACGGCCGAACTAGGGATTGGGAAACGATTTGATTGGATCGATTAGATAAAAAAATAGTGCCCGAAACATTCCGTTTCGAACACTATTATAAACTATTAATATTCATAGTTAGGGTAAAGCGGGAATTTTTCCGTTAAAGCTTGAACACGTTTTTTTGCTTTTTCCAAAGCTGCCGCATCATTATGCGACTTAAGTGCTGATGAGATGATCGATCCGATTTCATCCATTTCTTCCAAGCCAAAACCACGGCTTGTCACAGCTGCTGTTCCAATGCGGATGCCGCTTGTGACAAATGGCGATTCCGGATCATAAGGGATTGCGTTTTTGTTGACGGTTATGCCGATATCATCAAGTACTTTTTCCGCAACTTTTCCGGTTAACTGCAAGTTGCGGACATCAACTAAAATTAAATGATTGTCGGTTCCCCCGGAAACTAAAGTTAATCCTTCTTCTTTTAATTTTTTTGCGAGTCGTTTGGCATTATCGACAATATGCTGCGTATACTGTTTAAATTCATCTTTTAACGCTTCACCTAGCGCTACTGCTTTTGCCGCAATAACATGCATTAATGGACCGCCTTGAATGCCAGGAAAAATGATTTTATCGATTTGTTTTGCAAATTCTTCTTTACATAAAATCATTCCTCCCCGTGGACCACGAAGTGTTTTATGTGTCGTTGTTGTGACGAAGTGAGAATACGGCACCGGGTTTTGATGCAGTCCTGTTGCAACAAGCCCTGCAATATGAGCCATATCGACCATTAAATAAGCTCCTACTTCATCAGCTATCTCACGGAATTTTTTAAAATCGATTTCGCGCGGATATGCGCTGGCTCCAGCTACGATCATCTTCGGCTTATGCTCAAGAGCCTTTCTTCGAACCTCTTCATAGTCGATTAAATGAGTTTCGGGATCGACGCCATATTCAACAAAGTGAAACTGCATACCGCTAAAGTTTACAGGACTTCCGTGCGTTAAATGTCCGCCGTGGGACAGGTTCATGCCAAGCACTGTATCGCCTTGTTGTAAAACAGCATAATAAACAGCCATGTTGGCTTGTGAGCCGGAGTGCGGCTGAACGTTGACATGTTCGGCGCCAAAAATCTTTTTCGCCCGCTCGCGCGCCAATTCTTCAGCAACATCGACAAATTCGCAGCCTCCATAATAGCGGCGGCCCGGATAACCTTCTGCATATTTGTTCGTTAAAACAGAGCCTTGCGCTTCCATGACAGCTTCACTGACAAAATTTTCCGAAGCTATCAATTCAATTTTTGAACGTTGGCGCTTTAACTCGTTCTGAATAGCTTCATATACTTCCGGATCTTGCTGTTGAATGTACTTCATGACATTTCCCCCTAACTTATCATCAGTAACGGCACAGGCGACCGAAAATCGTCATGCCGGTTCACTTAATTATCAGAATAACGGTAATGATAACCTGTTTGCAACCTTTTTATTAAATGTAAACGTATTCATTCCAAACTTTTTTCAAAATTATTTCAAGATAATTCGGGATTTGCTTCAAGATCCCCGATTGGAAACGCTTTAACAACTGGTTTCATAAATGATTCGTTCTTTGTTGGAAAATGTGGCTCTGTTATGCTTTTTATCGAGGGTTTTCCAATTCGTTTTCAGGTTCCCTATATGCCATTATTCCTTCATGCTTGCTTTTTTTAGCATAACCCAGTTTCTTAAGCTGACTTGGCCTTTTTTTTATTGCTTGCCTTTTCCGCTCCATCCGTTACAAAAGGTTGCCTTGAGCCATTCACAAATAAAGAAAGACCGAATCCGCCATTCGGATTCAGCCTTCTATTTTATTTTTTATAAACGGCCCGCTCGCCGCCGATGAGCTTCGGACGGCTATAAGCCATCGTCACATGCGCATGCCCTACAGTTTTTAATGATCCCCTGACAGGAACCGCTACATGCTTTAAATGCATGCCGATCAGTGTATCGCCGATATCAATGCCTGCATCTGCCTGAATGAATTCAACTACTACAGGGTCTTTCATTTGTTCATAGGCAAAAGCAGCCATGGAACCACCTGCTTTGGGAACGGGTATAGCAGAAACTATTTCAAAATTCTGTTTTGCGGCTGTTTCCCTTTCAACGACAAGTGCGCGATTTAAATGTTCACAGCATTGGAAAGCAAGTTCTACGCCCGTTTGCTCCTGAAATCTTGTTATAGCGCCGTATATCATTTGCGCAACCTCACGATTCCCAGCAGTTCCGATTTTTTTGCCGATGACCTCGCTTGTGCTGCAGCCAATGACAAACAGCTGTCCTTTTTGAATCGGCGCTTGTTTTTGAAAATCAGATAAAATCATCAGCATCTCTTCTTGCCATTTTTGTAATTCAGGCATGGCAGATCACCTTACAGATGCTTTTCTTCATAATCGGAAATTTTCCCGACTCTCCGTGCATGACGCCCACCCAAGTATTCCGTTGTCAGCCACGTTTTGACGATTTCGCGTGCAAGTCCCGCTCCAATGACTCGTTCCCCCATTGCCAGCACGTTGCTGTCATTATGTTCCCGGGTTGCCTTCGCGCTGAACACATCATGGACAAGCGCACAGCGAATTCCTTTTACTTTATTGGCTGCAATGGACATTCCGATCCCTGTTCCGCAAATTAAGATGCCGCGGTCAAACTCGCCCTTTGCCACCCTTTCCGCAGCAGGCAATGCATAGTCCGGGTAATCGACCGACGTTTCACAATCACAACCGATATCTTCGTATTCTATATTCATTTCTTCAAGCAAATCTTTGATTTCCTCACGAATGTGTATTCCGCCATGATCGGAAGCAATAATGACTCTCATCAGAGTTTGTCCTCCTTATATTTCATACGTAAAGCGATCAATGGTTTTCTTCAGCTGCTCGGCGCTCGCCTCAAGATCTTTCGTCAATTGATTAATATTGGCTATATTTTGGGCTTGATCCTGAACGGAAGCTGCCACTTCTTGGGCGCCTGCTGATGTTTCCTCGGCAATGGCCGCCACTTCTTCCGATTGCGCTCCGGTCTGTTCAATACTTTTTTGCTGTTGATCGATCAACTCGCTGATCACCTTGACGGCTTCGGCAACATGTACAATCGATTCGGACATGTTTGCAAATATTTTCTCCGTTTCTTGTCCTTTTTGCGCTTCGACCCTTGCTGTCTTAACTTGGTCTTCAATTTGGTTCACAACGTTGTTCACTTCTGCTTGAATATTGTGGATCAACTCGGAAATTCCTTGCACAGCCTTCGCGCTTTCGTCAGCAAGATTGCGGACTTCTTCAGCAACAACCGCAAATCCCCTTCCATGCTCGCCTGCTCTTGCCGCTTCAATGGAGGCATTCAGTGCCAGCAAATTCGTTTGGTCAGCTATGTCCCCGACAAGCGATACAATGGTCTCCACTTTTTTCGCGTTTTCTTCAAGACGCTCCACCGCTAAAATCGATTGTTCATTTTTTTCAGCCAACGATTGGATTCCTTCAATTAAAGATTGGAATATTTTTTTGCTTTGGTCAAGCAATTGAACCATATCGTTTGACATTTTTTCCGATATATTGGCCTTTTCTTTTACTCTCCCAGCCAGTTCCACCGTATTTTCCACCGCTTCTGCTGTTTCTTGTATGGAAGCGGCAGACTGGTCGGCACCCGTTGATATTTCTTTAATTGTATATGATATGCTTTCCGCTTGTTTCGTCGCCTTTTCCGTTGCTGCGTGTATTTTTTTCACTTGTTCATTTGTTTTTTCAAAATTCATTTCAATGTTTTGCACCATATGCCTTAAGCTCGAGAGCATGTCGTTGAATGCGCGGCTTAACGACTTGATTTCATCATCAGATTTCGCTTCAGGGACATTGACCGAAATATCCCCGTCAGCAGCTTGGAGAGCAGCCTTTTCCAACCGTTTAAGCGGTGTGACAATAAATCCAGCCGCAATAGCCGTTAAAACTCCCGACCAAAAGATGCCAAGCGCCAATGTCAGAATCGTAAAAGACATCTGATCAATATATTGTTTCACAAAATCGTATACAAAATAAATAAAAAATCCGCTTGTTGAATAGGTAATAAGTGCAACAACCGTTATTAATAAGACGAGCTTTAAACGTATACTGAATTTGTAACGTTTTCGGCTTCCCACACAATTTGCCCCTTCCTTCTACATATTTTCCAATTTTTTGATAATTTTTGATATGATTTGTTCTAGTTCATCTCGTGTTTTTCGGTACATTTCAACAGATCCGCCAAATGGATCCATTATATCATATTGTTCTCCATCTTCTCCGACTGCAAATTCGCTTATGGTAAAAGTTTTATCAACTGCTTTCGGGAAAACCTGGCATACCGCATCTTTGTGGTTTTCCGTCATTGTCAAAACATATGTTGCCCAATGAATATCCTCTTCTTTAAGTTTTGCTGCCTGATGATCCACCGAGATGCCCTTCTCTTCTAGGACCTTTTTCGCATGATCGGAAATATTTTGTCCGTCCGTTGCAAAAATTCCTGCGGAACGAACTTGAAAATCCCCGCTTTTGCACAAATGGTTGAACAGGGCTTCCGCCATCGGGCTTCGGCATGTGTTCCCAGTACAAACAAATAAAATGTTTGCCACTAACACTTTCTCCTTTCTATCAAGCTCCCTCCAATTTCTCTTTTTATTATAAGCCAAAGGTTTGAAAAAATGGAAACGATGAAGTGCATATATTTTTAATATCGGCAAAAAGTCACATAATTTTTTGTTTTCAGGGGAACCTTTTTTATAAAAATATTGATCTTACATCGGAAATAATAATTTAATGCCGAATAGAAGCAAAATGCTGCCGCCGAGGGCTTCGCTGTATGTACCGAACCAATTTTGCACACGCTTGCCAATCAACAGGCCGATCCATGTCATCACCATGCTCATGAAACCGAATAAAATCACTGTCAACATGATTTTCACGCCGAAAATGCCTAGGCTCAGCCCGACGGAAAAACTATCTAGACTGACGCTTAATGCAAACAAAATCAAACCTAAACCGACCGGTGCGATCAAGGGCGAATCTTCTTTTCTGAAGGAAGAATAAATCATTTGCGCACCTAAAATAATGAGCAGACTCCCCCCTGCATATAGAGCCGCTAATCCGAATTTATCCGACATTACTTTGCCTAAAATCATTCCGGCAAGCGGCATAAAAATGTGGAACAAACCAATCAAAAGACCGATGTGAAATATTTGTTTCAGCCGCATGCGAATCAGCCCCATCCCTAGACTGACTGAAAAAGCGTCCATTCCTAAAGCAAAAGCCATCATAAATAATGTTACCAACTCCGCCATCATCCTAAAACCTCCCCCGGACACGCATATAGAACGATATGCACGTCCGAAAGATATTATGACAAAGACGAGCGGGATCGTTGCCTCCATTTCCTGCTTTCATTATTTGTTCTGCGGGCTTCGGAATCTTTTTTTGTAACATATACAAAACTGTTTCATGCCACTATTGTCCATTCCAAAACTTCTTCGCCAACTTGCTTCAAAATCAAAGTACATTTATTGCCTGATTACCCGGTGGGATGCAGCTTTTAATAAGCGGTTCATAATGGCTTGTCCGATTCCTTCTTGTGGAAAGGATTCGCTGAATATCACATCGAGTTCATCTTCATTGAACTTTCTCAATGAGTGATAAAGCGAGTTGGCGACTGCTTGCAAATTGCTTCGTTTTCCGCAGGCAATCACTTTGTCGGCCGTATAAAAGCTTTCGTTTTCCTCCGTTGTTAGGACACCGACTCTTTTCCCTTTTTCTTTCTCTTTTGCAACTAGTGATTGCAGAAATTCGCTGCTGCCTTCCACAATAAACATAGGAGCCTCAGGTGCATAATGGGCATACTTCATGCCGGGGGCTTTCGGCAGCTCATGTCGATCAAGAAGCGCTTGATCTAAACGTACATTTCCAATCAATTCTTCCAGCTGCTGTTTTGTAATGCTTCCCGGACGCAAAATGACCGGGTTCTCTTCCGAGCAGTCAAGAACGGTTGATTCCACACCGACTCCTGTGACTCCCCCATCAATGATACCGGCAATTCTTCCATCCAGGTCATCCAGAACGTGTCTGGCCGATGTCGGGCTTGGCTTTCCGGAAAGATTCGCACTGGGAGCGGCAATCGGCAAACCAGCCGCCTCGATAAGCGCCAATGCAACCGGATGGTTGGGCATACGCACTCCCACAGTCGGCAAACCGGCTGTAGCCATGTCAGAAAGGCCGGCTTTTTTGGGCAGCACAAGTGTAAGCGGCCCCGGCCAAAACCGTTCTATTAACAGATCCACCCATTCAGGGTGATCACCCACAAGCTCTTTCAACTGCTCTTTTTTGGAAATGTGGATTATTAACGGATTATCACTCGGTCTTCCTTTTGCTTCATAAATTTTGGCCACCGCCTCGTCGCTTTTCGCATTCGCACCAAGTCCATAAACGGTCTCCGTAGGAAAAGCAACTACTTCATTCTGTTTCAGCAGTTGAGCTGCTTGAAAAATCTGTGGACAATCTTTTAAATTTGTGGATAAATGATCCACAAGCCAATATTGCGTTTTCATCTTAGTCTACTCCTTTATGATACCGTATGAATGAGTGCATTTTTCTTGAAAAGAAACAAGCTTTATCCACAAATTGTGGATAAAGCTGCAGTTTTTAGTGGATAAGTTTGTGGATTTTGTGTTTTATTTCAAACCCACATCTTTATTTTACCATAGACGGCGCACTTTTATGGAAAATTGACTTTGCCATAGCTTCCGTAGCAAATGATTAGGCATTCCCTCTATCCAAACGAGGCGGCGCTTGCAAGTGGTACGATAAGAACATAGAAGCTTGGCTGTAAACATCCGTTTATAACTAACGGGCGAACCGACAAAATATTCATTTGCCTGCCAACTGCCAATCCCCTTTTTCAAACGAAAGGAGCTTCCTCTTCTGCCACGCCCCTGCCCTTAAAACGATAAAAGTTCTAAGAAAATAAATTAGTAAACCATTCAACTAAAAAGAATTTGACTTCCATTTCTTCATCATCTTCATTGTTCCAAAATATATTCTCTTGTTTATCCTCTTGTTTCTTTTCCTCTTGCTTTTCTTCTTGTTGAACAGCTTCCCCGTTTGAAAAGTCAACAAAGCAAAGCGGCGGAAATAACACGCACCACCAGTTTGAACCTTTGCCTTCTCCAATCGTGATCAAGATCGCCTCGTAGCTGCCGGCTGGATAGAGATAATTCCCATAAAGCTTTGTTGGAAAGGCGGTTTTTTTAAATTCCACTTTAAATGTTTGATTATTGTTTTCTTGTTCGAGAATTTTTTCCACAATCCGCTCGACTTCCGGCAATCTCGACCGGATGATGTTTCTTGCCTCTTCAATGGATGTTAAATCCCGAACCCATCCATTTATTTCTTTATTGACCGCATCGCGAATTTTCCGTTTTAACGCTTGATCCTCGGGGGAATCGCTGTTCGCCAAAATCCTAAGACGGATTGCTTGATCCGGAATGACAACCGCTTCGTTTTCCTTCGCATTCGTCGGTTCTTGATAGGCTGTGACAAGACAGCCTGACAACAAAAGAAAAATATATATTACAAATAATTTCATTTTCAATGCTTCTCTCTCCCTTCCGTCAGTCATTATCGACAGAAGGGAGAGTTCTTAAACATCTTTCACTCTCAAAAGTTTAAAAGTTTTGTAGAAGCTTACCAAAGCTTTCCGTTGTCGTTTAGTTTGATATGGATGCAAACACCATTCTCTCTTTTCCGTTTATATCGTTTTCAATTTCTACTTTTGCTTCCGGAAGTGCTTCAATAAGCATTTCCTTTACATCATTTCCTTGGCCTGTTCCAATCTCAAACGCGATTAAGCCCGGGCTGCGAATAAGATGAGGAATTCCCGAAACAAGCCGCCGATAAAAGTCGAGGCCATCAACACCTCCCGCCAGTGCACTGAAAGGCTCCCAATCTTTCACAACCGTTGAGAGCGTCTTCATTTCGCCATCGGGTATATAAGGAGGATTAGAAACGATTACATCCAGCTTTTTCTTCTTTTCCGCCATCGGCTTGAGCAAGTCGCCATGGTAAAAGCTGACCTTCGCTCCGAGCTTCGCGCTGTTTTCTTTTGCAACTGCGAGCGCTTCCTTTGAAATATCGATGGCTGCTACTCTCATCTTTTCATTTTCAAGCGCTAATGTCACCGCAATCGCTCCGCTCCCTGTGCCGATATCGACAACATCTATTTGTTGTTTTTGAGAAAATAAACGTTCCGAGCGTTTCAGCACACCGTACACCAGTTCTTCCGTTTCAGGCCTTGGGATGAGCACATGCCGGTTCACTTTGAATGGGCGCCCGTAGAATTGTTCCCAGCCAATAATGTATTGGACAGGCATTCCCTCTTTATGTTTGATGACATCACGACGAAAAGCATTCCATGTTTCTTCTTCCAGATCCGTTTTAAGATCTGCAAGCAAAGCGGCTCTGCTTTTCTCCGTATGGTGCAAAAGCAGCAATTCTCCGGCATTTTCATCTCTTCCCGCTTGCTTTAAAAAAGAAGAAGCCCACTTGAGGGCTTCGAATATTTTCGGCATTGTCTATTCCCCTTGTGATTGTAGTTTTTTAGCTTGATCTTCCAAAATAAGGGCATCAATAATTTCATCCAGTTTTCCTTCTAAAACAAGATCAAGCTTTTGTATCGTGAGGCCGATGCGATGATCCGTCACTCTGTTTTGCGGGAAGTTGTAGGTGCGGATGCGCTCAGAGCGATCCCCGGTGCCGACAGCCAATTTTCGGTTCTGGTCATATTCCGCTTGCGCTTCTTGGCGATATTTGTCCAGAATGCGCGCCCTTAAAACTTTCATGGCTTTCTCTTTATTTTTAATTTGCGATTTTTCATCTTGGCAGGATACAACAATGCCAGTCGGAATATGAGTCAAACGCACGGCAGACATCGTCGTGTTGACGCTTTGCCCCCCCGGGCCACTTGAAGCAAATGTGTCGACGCGTATATCTTTTTCATTGATTTCCACTTCCACTTCTTCCGCTTCCGGCAAGCAAGCCACCGTTGCCGTTGATGTATGAATGCGTCCGCCTGATTCCGTCTCAGGTACCCGTTGGACGCGATGGGCGCCATTTTCAAATTTCAGCCTCGAGTAAGCGCCCTTGCCGGTAATCATAAAAATGATCTCTTTATACCCGCCTGTTCCTGTCGTATTGGCTTCCATTACCTCCGTTTTCCAGCCTTTATCTTCCGCATACCGTGTATACATGCGGTAGAGGTCTGCCGCAAAAAGCGCCGCCTCTTCGCCGCCAGCTGCTCCGCGGATTTCCATAATGACATTCTTTTCATCATTTGGATCTTTCGGAAGCAATAAAATTTTTAATCGTTCTATCAGTTCGTTTTCACGTTTTTCAAGGGTGTCCAGTTCCTCTTTTACCATCTCGCGCATTTCCGGATCAAGCTTTTCTTCCAGCATGCTTTTGGCATCTTCGAGCTGTTCTTTTACTCGTTTATATTCTCGGTAAGCTTCTACCGTTTCTTGAAGATCGGATTGTTCTTTTGAATAATCGCGCAGTTTTTTCGGATCATTTACCACTTCAGGATCCATTAAAAGTTCGTTTAACTTCTGATATCGGTCTTCTACCGCTTGCAAACGTTCTAGCACGGATCTTCACCTCTAAATTTTATCGTTGCAACCGCATGGGCATGCCTCATACGGCGCCTCCTTTTATAACATCCTAAATTATAGTATAGGAAGTAAAGGCAGTCAAAAACAACTGTCAATTATCGAAGCAGTTTCTATTTTTGTGTATGATATTTACGGAGAATAAAAAAGAAGGTGATACAGCATGAAATGGAATCGCATCCACCATGTAGCGATTATATGTTCGGATTATGAACAGTCAAAAAATTTTTATGTAAATAAGCTGGGCTTTTCCATCATTCATGAGACATATCGGGCGGACAGAAATTCTTATAAGCTGGATCTGGCTGTAAACGGCCAATACCAAATTGAGCTTTTTTCCTTTCCAAATCCGCCTTTGCGGCCGACGAGACCAGAAGCTTGCGGATTGAGGCATCTTGCTTTTGAAGTTGATAATGTTGATGAAGCGGTGGACGAACTTAAGAAGAAAGGCATTGAGACAGAGGAAGTCCGCATCGATCCGATAACAAAAAAGAAATTCACTTTTTTCCAAGATCCTGACGGGCTGCCTCTCGAAATTTACGAAAAATCATGAACCTGTACTGTTTGGCCCGGCCGACTCATGTGGGAGCGGTCATCATATGCCGGCAAAGTCTCTCGGTATTGCCAAACCCTCTTCTGTCGACTCTCCGGAACCTTTGCCGAACGTCCACTTGTTTTGTCAAACAGGCAGGTATCGTTAAAAAAAAGTGGAATATGAAAGTAACATTTTCGAGTAAAGGAGAGGGGTTTGGATGAATACTTCTGTTGTTGCCAAAAAGATCGGCGTTTCGCCGAAGACGATTCAACGATGGATTAAGCAATTGGAGCTTCCAATGGAGCGAAACGAACTTGGCCACTATATGTTTTGTAATGAGGACGTCTCCTTGCTGGAAGACATTCACAGCCAACTACAAAAAGGAATTCCAATGAATGAAATACAGGAAAAGGTAAGAAGGAAAAAAACGGCCAAAAGAGGCAGCGATCACGTTTCAAATGAATGGATGGAAAAAGCTTTTGAGAAAATAACTGAGCTTGAGCATTTGATCAATAAAAAAGCTGACGATGTTGTTTCTTATCAACTTTTGCTGCAAAGAAATGAAATTGAGGAGCTTACAAGCCGGCTCGGCCAACTAGAGAAAAGAATCGCAGAACTTGAGAAGCGGGAAAATCACCATGACGCCCAACCACTCATCGTTCATCAACCGCGCAAAAAGAAACCGATTCACAAAACATGGTTCAGTTCCATTTTCGGTTTATAAAAAACCCGCTCGTTCGCAACGAGTTTTATTTTTTTGTTTTTAATTGAACATTTACGTCATATCTTGGCAAAGCCCGCTGCAATTTGCTCTTGATTTCCTGTTCCCGCTTTTTTCTTTTGAATGCCGGCAATGTTTCAGTTGTTTGAACAATCGCCCATGCTTCGCTCCCGTTTGTCCAAAACGACTCAAGCTCCAATCCTTTTTCCATTTTCAATACTTCGATGATTTGTTCCCTCGCTTCGCTTATCCGGAGCGGACTGTGGCTGATATCAACATTCGGGTTTTGCGTATATTGATCCACTTCATATTCACCATTCCTGGAATCTTTTTTCATCAATGTTGATCCGTTGTGATCAAGATTTAGCAAACGGTCGTCCGAAATTTGGTCGGCCGTCCCGCAGCCGTTTAAAAAAAACAATGCCAAGAGAATCGTGATGATCGATCTCATGAAAAAAGCACCTCCTGTTATTAAGGTGCCCAAACAGATATTGTCTTTTTAATAGAAAATATTGTAAGCCTCGAATAAATTCCGATGGAGAATGTTTGAATCAAAGACGATATTGTTTCATTTATTAAAGCGGCGGATTCGCATGGCATCTGCGACAGACAGGATAATATTTATCGTTTCCGCCGATTTGGATTTGCTCGCCTGAGTAGACTGGCTTCCCGTTGTCATCTATTCTTAAATTCATCGTCGCCTTTCTTTCGCAAAACCAGCAAATCGTTTTCATTTCCTCAATTTTGTCTGCGTACAACAGCAAATATTGGCTTCCTTCGAAAAGATCATTTTTAAAGTCGTTCTTCAGTCCAAACGCCATAACCGGTGTATTTAAATAATCAACGATATCAGCCAGCTGCAAAACATGTTCCTTTTTTAAAAACTGAGCCTCGTCGACAAGCACACAGTAAGGCTTTGGTCGATATTCTTTCACAATTTGATAAACATCTGTATCATCAAAAATCGGAATGGCTTTTCTTCTTAAACCGATTCTGCTTGATACATATCCGATTTCATCCCGTGTATCGATTCCTGAAGTAAATATAAGAACGGATTTATTTTGCTCTTCATAGTTATGCGCTACCTTTAAAATTTCAATTGATTTACCGCTGTTCATTGCACCATATTTAAAAAATAACTGTGCCATTTGAAAATATCCCCTTGTATTCCTGCAAGCAAATTTGAATCTACGTGAAAAAACAGGCAGAAACGTTCATCTGCCTGTTTTGCCCGAAAAAGCGATCATTATTTAAGACCGTATTTTTTGTTGAATTTGTCAACTCGTCCCGCTGCAGAAGCAAATTTTTGACGGCCCGTGTAGAATGGATGGCATTCAGAACAAATCTCAACGCGCACTTCATCTTTTACAGAACCGCTTTCAAATTCGTTCCCGCATGCACATTTCACGATGACTCTTTTATAATTCGGATGAATTCCCGGTTTCATGCTTATCAACTCCTTTACGCCCTGAATCGTATTCCGAAACAGAGTTTATCTATTTGTAGAAACGTGCGGAGAATTTCACGCTTCAATTCTCTTTAACACACATGAAGAAATTATAGCAAGATTAATAAGGAATTGCAACCTGTTTAAAAACTTTTGGTTCCGGTTGTTTTCCATTCTTCTCGAAGCATATAGAAAAACTCTTCATTTGTTTTGGTCATTTTCAATTTTTTCAAGAAACGATCCGCAAAATCAGCCTGATCTGACATTGATTTACGAATGGCCCACAGCATTTCCAAATGATCTTTCGGAATTAACAATTCTTCTTTTCTTGTGCCGGATCGGCGAATATCAATGGCAGGAAAAATTCTTTTTTCCGCTAAAGAACGGTCAAGATGAAGCTCCATATTGCCTGTTCCTTTAAATTCTTCGTAAATGACATCATCCATCCGCGAGCCGGTATCAATAAGCGCAGTAGCCAAAATCGTCAAACTTCCGCCTTCTTCAATATTGCGGGCTGCGCCAAAGAAGCGTTTCGGTCTGTGGAAGGCAGCGGGATCGATGCCTCCTGACAAAGTGCGCCCGCTTGGAGGAATGACTAGGTTGTAGGCACGGGCAAGGCGTGTGATGCTGTCCATTAAAATGACGACATCCCTCTTATGCTCGACAAGTCGCATTGCTCTCTCAAGCACGAGCTCCGCTACTTTAATATGGTTTTCAGGCACTTCATCAAACGTTGAACTTACAACATCCCCGTTGACCGACCGTTCAATATCCGTTACTTCCTCCGGCCGTTCATCGATCAATAGCACAATCAGCTCCGCTTCAGGATGATTGGTTGTGATCGAATTGGCGATTTCTTTTAAAAGCATTGTTTTACCCGCTTTCGGCGGCGCCACTATTAAACCGCGCTGTCCAAAGCCGACAGGTGTAATTAAATCCATGATTCGCGTCGATAAATTTTCCGGCTCTGTTTCCAATTTCATTTGCCTGTCGGGATAAAGCGGGGTTAATGCTGGAAAATGAACACGTTCTTTTGCCGACTCGGGGTCATCCCCATTGACCGCTTCTACATGCAACAGCCCGTAATACCGCTCATTTTCTTTTGGCGGGCGGACTTTTCCCGAAACTTTGTCGCCATTTCGCAAATCAAACCGGCGAATTTGCGAAGCAGATATGTAAATATCCTCTGCGCTTGGCGAATAATTTATCGGGCGTAAAAAACCGAACCCTTCAGACGGAATGATTTCCAAAACGCCTTCCATAAATAAAAGATCTTCTTGTTCTGCGTTTGCCTTCAAAATGGCGAAAATCAGTTCTTTTTTTGTTAATTTGCTGTAATAAGAAATTTTAAATTCGCGAGCCAGTTCATACAGCTCTTTCAGTTTCATATTTTCAAGCGTTGAAATTGAAATTTCGCTCATACATACACCACACTTTTCTTACCGTATTCAAAAATTATTACACAAACTAATTTTCTTCCATCCATTGTAGATGTTGAAAATGTAGGGCAAATGGATAGTAAAGAAGGAAGGGATACAGGAAGCCATGAAAGCAGAATTTAAGCATTTGCAGTCTCTTTATTTGTACCTTATTTTTTTATTTTTCGCAATACATTTTGCAATAAAAAATTCGGCAGAGACCGCGACCCCAGCATAACGAAGAAGGAGCAGAAAACAAGAGTGGTCTAGGTTCTCCGTTTTACCAAGTTTCTGTTAAAACCTGCTTAGGAAATAATTGCAGTGAAAAGGGAGCGGATCCGCTCCCTTTCCACTAGGATTCAATAACCAAATTCGGTTTTTTATTCAAGGAATGGCGTCCATCTATGAATCGGAGTGTACCGGATTTCGCCCGCATAACAAGTGAATGAGTAGTTGCAACAGAACTTTTAAACTGCACGCCTTTTAACAGTTCCCCATCTGTTACTCCTGTAGCGGCGAAAATGGCATCGTCTCCTTTAACCAAGTCATCCATGCGCAGCGTTTTGTTAACGTCAATGCCCATTTTTTTGCACCGTTCCAGCTCTTGGTCATTTTGCGGCAGGAGTTTGCCTTGAATTTCCCCGCCGAGACATTTTAAAGCAACAGCAGCAAGAACTCCTTCTGGAGCTCCGCCGGAACCGAACAAAATATCTACACCTGTATGGTCAAAAGCAGTATTAATAGCTGCCGCTACATCGCCATCATTGATCAATTTAATGCGAACGCCGGCTTCACGAAGCGTGTGGATGATGTGCTCATGGCGTTTCCGATTCAACACCGTCGCCACAAGATCTTCAATATCTTTATTTTTAGCTTTTGCCACCGCCTTTAAATTGTCTTCAATAGGCGCTTCGATATCGATGCAGCCAACCGCTTCCGGACCTACTGCTATTTTGTCCATATACATATCTGGTGCATGCAACATGTTGCCATGGTCGGCGACCGCAATCACAGCAAGAGCATTCCAACCTCCTGATGCAACGATGTTCGTTCCTTCCAATGGATCCACCGCTACATCAACTCTCGGCCCGTAACCGTTCCCCAGTTTTTCCCCAATATACAGCATTGGCGCTTCATCCATCTCGCCTTCACCGATCACTACGGTTCCCTTCATCGGAATGGTATCCAAGACAGCTCTCATAGCTGATGTTGCCGCCCCGTCCGCTTCGTCTTTTTTCCCCCGTCCCATCCATCTGGCGGAAGCAAGGGCTGCCGCTTCTGTTACCCGCACAAGTTCCATTGATAAACTTCTTTCCATTTGTTTTCCCCCCAATTAAACCAGTTGGCAATTATGAATTTTGCAATTGCTGAATTTCTTCATCTGACATTTTTTCACGCCAAATTTTGGCGCCGATATTGGAAAGCTTCTCCTCCAAACAACTATAGCCTCTATCAATATGCTCCAGCCCGGTAATTTCTGTAATACCGTCAGCCATTAATCCGGCTGCCACTAATGATGCGCCTGCTCTCAGATCGGTTGCTTTCACCTTCGCTCCTTGCAATTTGACAGCGCCTGTAATGATGGCCGACCGCCCCTCCACCTTGATCTGTGCCCCCATTCTCCTCAATTCGTCAATGTGTTTAAACCGAGATGAATAAATAGTATCCGTCACCATGCTCGTACCATTCGCCTGCGTTAAAAGCGCAGTAAAAGGCTGCTGCAAATCCGTAGGGAATCCCGGATATACGAGAGTTTTAATATCAACAGGTTTTAAGCGGCTGCATTTTTTGGCAAGATAAATTTGATCATCGCTTGTTTCGATATAGATTCCCATTTCACGAAGTTTGGCAATGAGAGATTCAAGGTGGACAGGTATGACATTGTCAAGAATTAGTTCTTTCGCCATAGCTGCCCCTATAATCATATATGTCCCAGCTTCAATGCGATCTGGAATGATCGAATGACGGCAGCCGTAAAGTTCTTCTACCCCATCGATCCGAATAACGTCCGTTCCTGCTCCCTTAATTTTGGCGCCCATGCTTGAAAGCAATGTCGCAACATCAATGATTTCAGGTTCTTTTGCAGCATTTTCTATAATGGTTCGGCCTTTTGCCAAAACGGCTGCAAGCATGATATTAATGGTGGCGCCGACGCTTACGACATCTAGATAAATCCTTGCCCCCCTGAGCTCTTCCGCTCTTAAATAAATGGCCCCCTGTTCATTCGTGACAGAGGCTCCTAAAGCTTGAAATCCCTTAATATGCTGGTCGATTGGTCTAGGGCCTAAATGGCAGCCTCCGGGCAGACCGATGACTGCTTTTTTAAATCGGCCAAGCATCGCCCCCATCAAATAGTAAGACGCCCTCAATTTTTTCACTTTTCCGTTTGGCAACGGCATCGAGATCATGTTGGTCGGATCGACTGTAATTTCATGACCTTTAAAAGTTACTCGACCCCCAATTTCCTCCAATAAATCCCCTAAAATATGTACATCAGAGATATCTGGCAAGCCTTCAATGGTAACGGCAGATTTGGCTAAAATAGTTGCTGGAATCAATGCTACCGCGCTGTTTTTTGCACCGCTAATTTTCACTGTTCCTTTCAGCGGATGCCCCCCTGCAACATTTAACTTTTCCATGGTAGTCTCCCTTCTTGCGATTGGCAGTTTATCAAAGAAAACGAAGCGCGAGTTTTCTTCAACAAACTGTGAAATGAAAAGCTTCCTTATTTAACCAATGTGACCATTAGAAGAAAAAATCATACGGCAAGAAACAACTTTATTGTACATCATGGAAACTGAACACGGCAAAAACGGTTCATAAAGCGGGGAGACAAAGCTCCCCTAAATGTTATCGATTGTTCCAATCGGCCAAAAATTTCTCAATTCCTTGATCTGTCAATGGATGCTTGAACAGCTGCATCAGCACTTTGTACGGAACGGTTGCGATATGCGCTCCACGAAGTGCAGCTTCTGTTACATGTTGAGGATGACGAATAGATGCCGCAATAATTTTCGTATCTAAACCATGAATATCAAAAATTTGCGCAATTTCTGAAATGAGGTCCAGTCCGTTATGGCCGATATCATCAAGCCGTCCTAAAAAAGGCGACACATATGTGGCGCCGGCTCGTGCAGCTAAGAGAGCTTGGTTGGCGCTGAAAATAAGTGTAACATTTGTGTGAATTCCCAATTCTGAGAATTTTTTAACCGCTTTTAACCCGTCAGGTGTCATTGGAACTTTGATGGTAATATTCGGCGCAATTTTTGCAAGTTCTTTTCCTTCTTCAATCATTTCATCGGCTTTTGTGGAAATAACTTCAGCACTTACAGAGCCGGGAACAATTTCTGTGATTTCTTTTAACCGCTCCTCAAATGTTACTCCTTTTTCTTTGGCCACCAAACTCGGATTTGTCGTTACTCCGGCCAAAATCCCTAATGATTGCGCTTCCTTAATTTCGTCTAAATTGGCAGTATCAATAAAAAAAAGCATGAAAAGACCTCCTTTTGATATTTGTGACCGCTTTCTCCGAAAAGGAATTGAAACCGCCATTTTCAGAAGAACAACGGCGGCTTCCAAAACACTTGTCCATTATTTAGCTTGACCAGAAGAGCCAAATTCACGCATTTTGCCGATTACTGTTTCTTTAATAGCTTCTCGGGCAGGCCCCAAATATTTACGAGGGTCATACATTTCAGGATTTTCCGCTAAAACTTCACGAACACGTTTAGCAGAAGCAATTTGGTTCTCTGTATTGACGTTAATTTTGGCTGTTCCAAGGGAGATAGCTTTTTGAATATCTTTTGTTGGAATTCCCGTGCCCCCGTGCAGTACTAAAGGCACACCAGTTCGCTTGCTGATTTCTTCCATTTCTTTGAAGCCGAGTTTCGGTTCGCCTTTATATGGGCCGTGTACGGAGCCTAAGGCAGGAGCCAAGCAATCAATGCCCGTTTGTTTGACAAGCTGTTCACATTCATTCGGATCCGCATAGATGATTCCTTGGCCTACAACGTCATCTTCTTGGCCTCCGACAACACCTAATTCTGCTTCAACGGAAATGCCATGGAAGTGGGCAAGCTCAACTACTTTAGAAGTTAGCGCCACATTTTCTTCAAACGGGTGATGAGAAGCATCAATCATAACGGATGTAAAGCCGGCATGAATCGCTTTTGCACAAGACTCAAAGCTTGAACCGTGATCCAAATGAATAGCTACCGGCACTGTAATTTTGTAATCTTCCATTAAGCCTTTTACCATATTGACAACGGTTTTGAAACCGCCCATATAACGACCAGCACCCTCAGAAACACCAAGAATAACAGGGGATTTTTCTTCTTCTGCGGCTTGCAGGATCGCCTGGGTAAACTCCAAATTGTTTAAATTAAATTGTCCTACAGCATAGCCATTTTCTTTTGCGCGGTTTAACATTTCAGTCATTGATACTAAAGGCATGCGAAAATCCTCCTTAATTTAAGCCTAATTTCAAAAGGCGAAAAGTTCCATCAATGTTAGCATGACCGGAACATAAATGCCCTATGTATAGCCAAACAGCTTTCCACAATAAATAGAATACCAACTTATGAGGATTTCGGCAACTTTATAAATAAACAGAACATTTTAACCATTTGACGGAATCGGCAAATATTTTCTGACCGCTTCGCGCAATTCGTCAATATCAAACGGCTTTGCAAAATGAGTCAATGCGCCCAATTTTTTCGCCTCTTGGATCATGTCCAATTCTCCATAGGCCGTCATAATAATCACCCGAATATCCGGATCATTCGCTTTTAATCTTTTTAAAATTTCAATCCCGTCCATGCCGGGAATCTTCATGTCCAATAAGACAAGATCCGGAGAATGATCTTGTGCTATTTCCAACGCTTGAAAACCGTTTGCTGCTTGAAAGGTTTTGTAGCCTTCCTTGTGAAAAACCTCATTTAACAAGATCCGAATTCCATATTGATCATCGACAATTAAAATTTTTGCCCCCATATTTACACCTCTTAAAAATCAAATTATTGTTACTTAATTAATTCTTGAAGAAATTGCAATATCCTGCCATATTTTCCGCAACATTTGCTTCCTTTCCAAAATTGCTTATGATTAAGTTATAGAAGAAATAGAATTTTTACTGAAGGTGGCAAACTTATGCAAAAAATTTTCACTACGCAACTCATCGGGTATTTCCAAAGAATTCAAGAAAAAGAGCAAGAGCATATGGAAGATGGCGCAAGACTTTTAGCCCAAGCTGCCATCGGAGAAGGCGCAATTTACGTGAAAGGATTCCAGGAGCTTATCGGCATTGACATTCAGCTTGAAAAGAGTCGGGAACCTTTTCCTTCTGCAAAACGGTTGGAAGATCTTAACGAAATCACAACAGTGGACAGGGTTCTCCTTTTTACTCCGTTTTCCACTGATGAGGCCGCCATTCAACTTGCAAAAGATCTCGGAAAAAAGGGAGTGCCAATTGTCGGTGTTTCCGCTGTCATAGAAGGAGAAGAAAGTTTGGAGCAGTATGTCGATGTTCATATCGATTCAAAATTAAAAAAACCGATCATCCCTACGGAAGACGGCCACCGCATTGGCTTTCCGGTGCTGATGACATCTTTATATGTTTATTACTCCCTCTTTTTCATCATGCAAGAAATTTTAGAAGAGTATGGGGAATTATAGACAACCCATTTTTGAAACATTTCTCCAACAAGTAAAGTTATTGTGCTGCGTTTTTCACCATATAGATCAGGCAAAGGGTCCCGGCTATTTGTCGGAGGCTTTCGTACTTGCCGGCCCCTTATATCAAACCTGCTTCAAAAAAATTGTTTGATGATGATAAAAAAGGTTGTCCGAACACTTGGGCTTCGGACAACCTTATCATTTTTACAACTTTACAACTATTTCCCCTTTTCAAGCGATGTGCGGATAAACTCGCGGAAAAGCGGTTGAGGTCTTGTAGGACGGGAGGTAAACTCCGGATGGAATTGTGACGCCACAAACCAAGGATGGTCTTTTAATTCAATGATTTCCACTAAGCGGCCATCAGGACTTGTACCGGAAATCACAAAACCGGCTTCTTCCATCTGTTGACGGAATTCATTATTGAATTCGTACCGGTGGCGATGCCGTTCATAAATGACTTCATCCTGATACGCTTGATAAGCCTTTGTCCCTTCAACCAGCTTGCAAGGATAAAGGCCTAGCCGCAACGTGCCCCCCATATCCTCAATCTCTTTTTGCTCCGGCAGCAAGTCTATAATCGGATACGGTGTATCAGGGTCAATTTCTGATGAGTTTGCCCCTTTTAATCCTAAGACGTTTCGGGCATACTCAATAGAAGCCACCTGCATGCCAAGACAAATTCCAAGGAACGGTACTTTTTGCTCACGGGCATATTGCGCCGCAATAATTTTGCCTTCTACTCCCCGATCGCCAAATCCTCCCGGCACTAAAATGCCGTCCACATCTTTCAAAAAGTCGTTTACATTTTCCTTTGTCACATGTTCAGCATTGATCCAGCTGATATTGACATCGGCATCAAATGCGTAGCCCGCATGCTTTAATGCTTCCACAACGGAAATATAAGCATCTTGAAGTTCGACATATTTGCCGACCAATGCAATATGAACTGTTTTCGATAAATTGCGGACTTTATTCACAAGTTCAATCCATTCCGACATATCCGCCTCTTTGCAAGGAAGCTGCAAATGATCGCATACAATTTGATCAAGGTTTTGTTCTTGAAGCGCCAACGGCACACTATATAAAATATCCGCATCACGGCACTCGATCACTGCTCTCGGTTCAATATCACAGAACAAAGCAATTTTCTCTTTCATCTCTTGTGAAATCGGCATTTCCGTGCGCACGACAATGACATTCGGCTGGATTCCCAATGAGCGCAATTCTTTTACACTATGCTGAGTAGGTTTCGTTTTCATTTCCCCAGCCGCTTTAATGTATGGAACAAGGGTACAATGAATATACATCACGTTATTGCGGCCAACTTCGTTTTTCATTTGCCGTATCGCTTCTAAAAACGGCAGCGACTCAATATCCCCCACTGTCCCGCCGATCTCTGTTATCACCACATCAGCATGTGTTTCTCTCCCAGCGCGAAAGACACGCTCTTTAATCTCATTTGTAATATGAGGGATGACTTGAACTGTTCCTCCTAAATAATCCCCCCGACGTTCTTTTTTTATCACAGCCGAATAGATTTTGCCTGTTGTGACATTGCTGTATTTATTTAAATTAATATCTATAAAACGTTCGTAGTGGCCGAGGTCAAGATCGGTTTCAGCGCCGTCATCTGTAACAAACACTTCACCGTGTTGATAAGGGCTCATTGTTCCAGGGTCAACGTTAATATATGGATCAAATTTCTGAATCGTGACGTTTAATCCACGATTTTTGAGAAGCCTTCCAAGGGAAGCTGCTGTAATTCCTTTACCTAAAGATGACACAACGCCGCCAGTTACAAAAATATACTTGGTCATGCAAAAACTCCCTCCAGTTGCAATCCATCCTAAAAATAATTTTTACAGAAAAAATCAATATATGAAGAGGACTTCAAAAAAATATGAAAGCTCCCTTCCTGCCCGGAAAGGGAGCTTTCATATATTAAAATAAGTTTTCCGTACTTTTAAGGAGCCCAAAAAAAATTTTATCGAGGAAACGTATGAAAGTCAACCCTTATTTTATCGCTTAAATGTAAAGAGCTATTATAAGTTTTCTTCACGATCAAGATCGAAATCTTCATCTAAATCATCGTCATCTAAATCATAATCCTTATCATCGATGAGATCCTCATCTTCAAATGCCTCGTCTTCTTCATCCTCAAAATCTTCTCCTTCGTCCAGTTCCAGTTCTTCCTCATCTTCATAGTCACCGAGATCATCGTAGTCAAGATCTTCATCATCAAGATCTTCATAATCATCAAGGTCTTCATCATCATAAATTTTCTTAACCTTTTTCTTCTTCGTTTTCACTGTCGGCTGCGTTTCTTCTTCAATTTGATCAAGCGGATACCAGCTTTTAATCCCCCAGCTGTTTTCTCCTATACATATAAATTTCCCGTCTATGTTTAAGTCCGTATAAAATTGTGCGAGGCGTTCCCCAATTTCTTCTTCAGAAAGCCCTGTGATACGGGTTACTTCATTTACCAACTCTTCAAACGATAAAGCTTGCTTTTTTTCTAACAAAATTAAGTAAGCGACATCCACCATTGACATTTCCTTCAGCTGTTCCTGTGAGTATTGTGATAAACTCAAGGTCAGGCACTCCCTTTCTGATCTTTTCATCTATATTTAAAAAATGAAAGGGACAACCACTAAAAAAATAAAATAAGTACGAAATAAAGCCATGTCCCTTTCAAGTATGTACAAGTATGAAATGTTTGCATACCATTCATTATAAACAAAATTGGCAACTTTATGCTACTGGTTTATATGAAAATTCTCATGGTCCTCCGAAAAATTCGACGTTACCTTTTATAAATCCTTTTTTGATAGATTTAAGGCGCCCATATAAGGCGCCGTTTATGAAATCATCTCTTTCGCATTTTCTTCGCCAAATACTGATTTTTCCAAAAGCTCGGCAACATCATACGTTTTCATTGTATTCTCTGCTTCTTTTGTTTTCACGCCATCAGCAAGCATCGTCAGACAATAAGGACATCCGGAGCTAATCACGGTCGGGTTTACAGCCAATGCTTGTTCCGTGCGGGCAACATTGATGCGCGATCCTTTATCTTCTTCCATCCACATAAGCCCTCCTCCCGCACCGCAGCACATTCCAGATTCCCGGTTGCGCTCCATTTCTGCAAGCTTTGCGCCGGGAATAGCCGCCAATATTTCACGAGGAGGATCGTATACTCCATTATACCTGCCGAGATAACATGAATCATGGAATGTTACTATTTCCTTGATTTCATATTTCGGAACGAGCTTTTTTTCTTTTAAAAGTTTTGCCAACAGCTCAGTATGGTGATAAATTTCGGCTGCAAATCCAAAGTCGGGATACTCGTTTTTAAAAATATTGTAGGCATGAGGGTCAATGGTCACGATCTTTTTTACACCATATTTTTTAAACTCGGCTATGTTTTTGGCAGCAAGTTCCTGAAACAAAAACTCATTTCCTAGCCGCCGGGGTGTGTCGCCTGAGTTCTTTTCTTTATTTCCTAAAATGGCAAATGTTACCCCCGCCGCATTTAAAAGTCTTGCAAAAGATAGGGCAATTTTTTGGCTGCGATGGTCGTAAGATCCCATTGATCCGACCCAAAATAAATATTCAAATTCTTCCCCCCTCTTGGCTAGCTCGTTTACTGTCGGCACTTTGACATCCTCACGGGATTTGCACCATTTCTCTCGATCTTTCCGATTCAGCCCCCAAGGATTTCCTTGCCGGTCAATGTTTTGCATGGCTCTCTGTGCATCAGGATTCATTTTTCCTTCCATTAAAACAAGGTATCGGCGAAGGTCAATGACTTTATCGACATGTTCGTTCATCACCGGGCATTGATCCTCACAGTTTCGGCACGTTGTACATGCCCAAATTTCTTCTTCTGTAATCACATCCCCAATAAGGCTTATTTGTTCATCCAAAGAAGCCGCTGTTTCCTTTACTCCTTTTTGTCTTGCTTTGAAAGCGAGCTGGTTTCCTTTTTTATGCCGAAAAACAAAGGCCGGAACCCAAGGCGATTTTGCAGTAATAGCAGCGCCTTTATCCGTTAAATGATCACGCAGCTTCAAGATTAAATCCATTGGTGAGAGCATTTTTCCAGTGCCTGTCGCAGGGCAAAAATGGGTGCACCGGCCGCATTCAACACAAGCATATAAATCGAGAAGCTGCTTTTGCTTAAAGTCTTCAATTTTGCTTACACCATATACTTGGGCGGATTCATCTTCAAAATCAATTTTTGTTAATTTCCCCGAATTCGGGCGGCTGAAATAGACATTCGTCGGCCCCGCTATTAAATGGGCATGCTTTGATTGAGGAACATACACAAGGAAAGTAAGGAAAATCAGCAAATGAATCCACCATAAAATATAAAAAACAACCACTGCACCAGTCTTGCCAACGAAGTGAAACAGATAAGCAATGGAAGAAGCAACAGGTTCACTCCACCCCGGTTCATCTTCATACCAGAGGAGGTGCATTCCGTTTCCCAGTAGAACAGATACCATCAATCCGCTGATCAAAAGGAGGACGATGCCTGGCTGAAACCCTCTTTTTAAGCGGACAAGCTTTTCGATATAACGGCGATAAAATGCTGTCAAAACGGCCAACAAAATCAAAAGAGTGACGATTTCCTGAAAAAAGGTGAAAAACGGATAGGCCGGCCCAAACGGGAGTCGGGCTTCCGGAAACAATCCTTTCAACATAAAATCCATTGCACCAAACTGCACGAGAATAAAACCATAAAAAAAGATAACGTGCACCCAACCCATTTTCTTATCTTTTAACAGCTTTCTTTGACCGAATACATTTACTAATATCCGCTGCAGACGATCTTTTACCTTCCCGTCCAATTCTGTTTTTTTTCCGAGCCGAATATAAGCAATCCTAGTTAGAATTAAATAAATAAACAAATAAATGGCATAGACTGCTGCAAGCAAAAACGCCAAAAAATTCACCCATAACAGCGCATTCATTCACGTTCCCCCATTCAAAAAAAAAATAACTGTTCTTCGTTAAAAAAGACTGAATTTTCCGATGTTTCTTACTCTTATTATATAATGAATGAATGTTCAGTCAATTCCTATAATTTGTTTTATGGAAATAGAAACCAATATTGAGTTGAATCGTATACACAAAAAACTATTTTTTTAAATAGAACAAATTTCGCCTTTTCTTCGTCAACTTATTTAAGAGGAGAGCATTTAGATGGATGTAACTGAAATTGTCGATTTAATCAAAGAAAACCGCCATCACATTAAAAGAACGGTTCAGAAAACCGTTAAAAACCATTCTCTCGTTGATGATATTGTTCAAGAAGTTTGCATAAAAATTTATAAATATTTTCAGACGAATGAGCTGCCTGACAATTTCCAGGCTTGGATCACCACTGTTGTGAAAAATACAGCGACAGATCATCTTCGGAAAATCCAGCGCAATCATGATTTGCTGAGCCATATCCAGCAGCAGCAAAATTTCCAAAAATGCCCTGATGGCAATCCTGAATCTGAGGCCATCTTGAAGCAAACGATCCAATATGTTAAAACAGCTTTAAACGAAATGGATCCTGACACAAAAAAAATCCTGCTGCTGCGGCAAACGGGTTTATCCTATACCGAGATTTCCGAAAAAATGAATTTGCCTGTCAACACAGTAAAGACGAAAATTTTCCGCGGGAGAAAACAGCTGATGGCTTACCTCAAAAAAAAGGGGATTTTTCAGAATGAAATGTGAGCAAGTTCAAGATTTAATTCTTCAATACGATCTATTAACCGAAAAAGAGCGCAGCAGCCTCGAAGATCATGTCCATCAATGTTCCAGCTGCCAAAAATACAAAAAAGAATTTCAGCAGTTGAACGAAGCTTTAACTATCATCGCTATTACTGAAGACGTTCATCTTAAAAGGAAACCGAAACGATTAAGAAAATTTCATTTTCGGAAGCATCTTTTGGCGGCAGCCTTACTATTTGTGCTGCTTGCTGCCGGCTTCTCGCTGACGCCGACTGGTTCCGCTTCTATCCAACAGGCAATCAGTTTTCTTCTTTTTGCAAAAATAGACAACATGAATGAACCGCTCCCCGAAAAAAACGGAAAACAAAAAGCATTATATGCAGTGATTGAAATGAACAGCGGAATCATCTTAAAGAGTTACAGCACAGGAGACAAAAGCAGAATTGAGGATGGGAAAGGCAATTATGAAATTATGATGGAAAAAAACTTGTATTCCTACAACAAGCAAAAAAACGTGTTTACGATCGAAACGCTGCCAGAGGAATTCGGAAATTATGAGGCTAGGCTTTTTCGCAATGCGGGGGAAAACAACGTTCAATATATCGGGACGGATACCTTTTTCGGACGCACAGTAGATAAATTTAAAGTCAACATTCCGAACGAATATAAAGAAGAATACTGGTTTGATAAAAAATTTGGACAGTTGTTAAGATCGGTCGTGATTCAAGAAGGAGAGAAAATTGTAAATTTTACGGTTCGCGATCTAAAAGAAATCGAAATTGCCCCCAATAGCAAATTATTTCATGTCGATCCTCCCAAGGGCGCCAAAATAATCGATAACAGAACTGATCATGCGGCGGCAGGCCGTTAAACCTGCCGCTTTCTTTATCGCCGGGCAAATGACAAATGATAGTACGTATTTTTTCCGACAATGCCATCAACCGCTATTCTTTCGTCGCGTTGAAAGGCTTTTACTGCCGCTTCCGTTTTCGAACCAAAAATTCCATCGACCGTGCCGGCAGAATAGCCGAGGCAATTGAGAGTCTGCTGAACGGCTTTGACTTTTGCACCCGTGCTTCCGTACTTGATCGTATAGGAATAACTGTAATCAATAATTGTATCGTTTAAAACGACTCCGAGCACTTCGCCATATGAATAGCCGTTTTTGACAAATCCTTTCACAGCCGTATCGGCAATCCAGTTGTAACCTACCCCTTCTGAGAAAAGTGTGTTCGTCCAGTTCGATCGGCCATTACAGCTGTATGCTTTCGCATACACGCCTCCTATTGCCATAGATTGGACAGATGATGATTCTGTTTTTTCATCTGCTGCTGCCGGAAAGCTTGTGAAAAATAATACGAAAAACATCGCCGACAATACCGTCATACTTTTTTTAACGATTGTCACTGAACACCCTCCCATATTGTGAATTTTTTAAATTTTTCAATTTCCTATTACGGCAAATTCCCTCCTTTTTCCTCTTTATTTTCATGTAAAAAACGAAGATGTATTGATAATGGTTCGATGGAATCTTATTGGGGAACGCTCAAATGCAAAAAATATTATTTAAATAAATACGAGACATTCGAAGAGCTTTGTCAAGCAATAGAAGAATATATCTCATTTTATAATCATGACAGATATCAAAAACGATTAAACGGCCTCAGCCCTATAGATATAGAGCGAAAGCCGCTTAACTCATTTTTATTATTTCCATTTTCTACTTGACAGGGGGCAGTTCAATTCGGATTTGGGTTTTTTACATTTTTTCCGGTTTGATTTGGGTTTTTTACATTTTTTCCGGAGCGGAAACATGAATCAATGTCAGCGCATTTTTCAACGTGATTTGCGTTGCTTTCATCAAACCAAGGCGGGCTCTCGACTTTTTCTCATTGCTTGGATCAAGCACCTTTTCTGCATTATAGAAGCTATGAAGAGCGGACGCCAGTTCAAAAATATAATTGGTAATGCGGTGCGGGATTCTTTTTTCAGCAGCGTCGGCGACAACGCTTGGAAATTCACCGAGTTTTTTCAAAAGCTCTATTTCTTTTTCGGATTGAATTTCATCTAAGGGCAAGTTCTCCGTATAAGTCAAACCCAGCTCTTTCCCTTGGCGAAGGATGCTTGATACGCGAGCATGGGCGTATTGTGCATAGTAAACCGGATTTTCATTTGATTCTGATACCGCTAAATCCAAATCAAAATCCATATGGGAGTCGCCGCTTCTCATTGCGAAAAAGTAGCGGACGGCGTCCAAACCGACTTCTTCGATCAACTCGCGCATTGTAACAGCTTTTCCGGTGCGTTTGGACATTTTCACTTTTTCTCCGTTTTTATAGAGGCTAACCATTTGCATAATTTCCACTTCAAGCGTATCTTTGTCGTATCCAAGCGCTTGGATCGCTGCTTTCATTCTCGGTATATAGCCGTGGTGATCGGCTCCCCAAATGTTGATAAGCTTATCAAAACCGCGGTCCAATTTGTCTTTATGGTAGGCGATATCCGGCGTCAAATACGTATAAGAACCGTCTTTTTTAATTAAAACGCGGTCTTTGTCGTCTCCAAATGCAGTGGAACGAAACCATGTCGCACCGTCTTTCTCATAAACATGCCCGTTTTTCCGAAGCATGTCGAGCGCCTCATCAATTTTGCCGCTTTTATAAAGTGAAGTTTCCGAATACCATACGTCAAAGGAAACGCGAAATTCTTCCAAGTCTTTCTTAATTTTATCCAACTCATATTGAAGGCCGAGTTTACGAAAAAATTCCAGCCGGTCCTTTTCATCTTTTTCAAGGAGGCTGTCGCCATATTGTTCGGCAATTTTTTTACCAATTTCAATAATATCCTGCCCGTAGTAGCCGTCCTCCGGCATTTCCGCCTCCTTTCCGAGCGCCTCTAAATAACGGGCTTCTACTGACAGAGCCAAATTATGAATCTGGTTACCTGCGTCATTGATATAATATTCCCGTGTTACGTCATATCCGGCTTTTTCCAGTATATTGCAAAGCGAGTCGCCAAACGCAGCTCCCCGTGCATGTCCTAAATGAAGGTCACCAGTCGGATTGGCGGAAACGAACTCAACTTGGACTTTTTGGCCCCTTCCTACATTCGATTCGCCGTATTTTTCACCGGCTCCAATAATTTCGGGAATCAACTTTGTTAAGTATTGAGGGTTTATATAAAAATTGATGAAGCCCGGTCCTGCGATATCAATCTTATTGATCGATGCTTTCGTTTTGTCGATATGGCCGACAAGTTCTTCAGCAATATTGCGCGGCGCTTTTTTCGCTATGCGTGCAAGCTGCATCGCCATATTTGTTGAATAATCACCATGCGCTTTATCCTTCGGCACCTCTATAATCACTTCAGGAATTTGTTCTTTTTCCGCCAGATTCGCTTTTAAAACCGCAGCTTTTATTTCTTCCTTCAGCCGCTCCTTCAATTCATCGACGATATTCATTCATTTCATCCTCCTTTTTGAATTGAATCGCCAAACGGTGTAAATGCGCTTGATCCCCTTCGATTTCAAGCAAATATTCCAAATTTAGTGTACCATGTTTTTCTCCGTCTGTATGCCAGCGGAACCGTTTGGTTTCTGCCGCTAGCCGCAAACTTCCGTAAGGTGTTTCATAATAGGTGTACGTTTTTTTTCCTTTTTGAAAAAGTTGTCTAGAGCGGACGGCGCCAGATCGAATGAGAAGCAGATGCCCGCCGCTTATTTTCATGACGGTTTTGATGTTTCCCACTTCTTGGCTTTCTTGATACGTAAGATAGAAAGCTTCCTCTTTTTTTAAAAACTCCCCTGTTGTCGAAAACTCAATATGTTCCTCTTCAGCTTGATCATGACAAACCGTACTTTTCACAATAATTTGGACAGGTATACGCATGCCATTCCATCCTTTAAAAAGCAATTTACTTTTTATTCTAGTTGAAAATTTGCCTTGATTAAAGCTTTTGCAAAAGTTTGGCCGATTTTTTTAAGGAAATATCGGAGTATTCTGTGAGAAACGTATAATAAAAAGCCATAGCAGCAAGCACTATGGCCAAAAAATCGGTTTACTTTTTCTTTGCAACAAAGCCTAAAATCATTTCGCGAATCAGTTTGCTCGCTGTGTTCGCTGTTTGTTCCGAATGATCATAAACAGGTGCTACTTCGACTAAATCAGCGCCAACAACGTTTACTTTCGAAAGGGCAATTTCATGAATTGCTTGAAGCAATTCTTTTGACGTAATCCCGCCTGCATCAACCGTCCCTGTTCCTGGTGCATGCGCCGGATCCAACACATCAATATCAATGGTGACATAAACAGGGCGTCCGGCAAGCTTCGGTAAGACTTGTTTCAATGGCTCGAGCACTTCAAATTTGGCGATGTACAATCCAACTTCTTCCGCCCATTCAAACTCTTCTCTCATTCCGGAACGAATGCCGAAGGAAAAAATATTTTCCGGCCCGATCATGTCGCTCACCTTGCGGATCGGCGTTGCATGCGACAATGGCTCGCCTTCATAATCTTCCCGGAGGTCAGTATGGGCATCCATATGGATAACAGCCAAATCCGGATATTTTTTATACATTGCTTTTATGACCGGCCAAGTAACGAGATGCTCGCCGCCGATTCCTAGGGGAAATTTTCCCGCATCCAAAATTTTATCAACAAACTCTTCAATCATCTCGATGCTGCGCTTGGCATTTCCAAACGGAAGCGGAATATCGCCTGCATCATAATATTTCACTTCCCCAAGCTCGCGGTTCAAATACGGGCTGTATTCTTCCAACCCGACGGATACTTCCCGGATCCGGGCGGGACCGAAACGAGAACCGGGTCTGAAGCTCACCGTCCAATCCATCGGCATTCCATAAATGACAGCTTCACTTTCCTCAAAATCAGGATGGCTTTTGATGAAAACATTACCTGAATAGGCTTCATCAAAACGCATCGGCATCACCCCACACATAAGTACAGTTTATTTAATTAAATCGGAAACAAATTTTGGAAGGACAAAAGCGGCCTTATGGATTTCTTTCGTATAATACTTTGTATCCATTTCATGAAAACGCTCATCTGCCACGTTAAGCGGATCATATTTTTTCGATCCGATGGTGAACGTCCATAATCCGCTCGGGTATGTTGGAATATTAGCCGTATACAAGCGGGTAATCGGAAAAATCTCTTTTACATCATGAAAAACGCTGCGGATGAGTTCCGCCTTAAACCACGGGTTGTCCGTTTGAGCGACAAAGACGCCGTCCTCTTTCAAGGCGTTGGCGATGCCAGCATAAAACCCTTTTGTAAAAAGGTTAACAGCCGGTCCAACAGGTTCCGTCGAATCAACCATAATGACGTCATATTCATTTTCACTTTTGGCAATATGCATAAAGCCATCATCCACTTTTACGTCAACACGATCATCATCCAATTTTCCGGCAATTTCAGGCAAATATTTTTTGGAATACTCGATCACTTTCCCATCTATTTCAACAAGCGTTGCCTTTTTGACACTCGGATGCTTTAACACTTCACGAATGACGCCGCCGTCCCCGCCGCCGACAACCAGCACGTATTCCGGATTCGGATGGGTAAACAGCGGAACATGCGCAACCATTTCGTGGTAGACAAATTCATCTCGCTGCGATGTCATCACCATGCCGTCTAAAAAAAGCATGTTTCCAAATTCTTCTGTTTCAACCATTTCGAGTTTTTGGAACTCGGTCTGTTCTGTATGTAAAGTCCGCTTAATCTTCATCGTGATTCCAAAATGTTCCGTTTGCTTTTCAGTATACCAAAGTCCTCCCAAGTGAACTCTTCCTTTCATCATGTAATTTCCATTATGTTTTCCAAATGGAACAGACAAGATACAAACCTCAAAAAAAGTATAGTGGAATCTAGCAAAATTGCAAAGAATAAATTTCATTTTTTCATAGCCGTGCGTTTAAAAACCAATGAATCACCTCATACTGAATAACAAAACGGACGGTTGAAGAGGTGACAAAACGTGGAAGCAATCGCGTCCAAGCGCATGCGTTTAACAATAAAAACGATTCGTGCATTGTTTTTTATCCATTTTTTTATTTTCATTTTTGCATTCATTTGCATCTCCATTGTCCTGCTTGTGGCGAAAGCCCAAGGAGCTCCATCTTTGGTTGTTCCGGAATCGGCGGTGATATATGCAAGTGATGGCACAAAGATCGGCGAGGAACATCACGGGGAGCGCCGTTTCTGGGTTAAGTTGGATGACATTTCCCCATATTTAATTGATGCAACAATAGCAGTCGAGGACAAAAATTTTTTTGATCATCATGGATTTGATTATAAAAGGATTGCCGGCGCCGCCATTGCGGATTTAAAAGCAATGGCCAAAGTTCAGGGAGCCAGCACGATTACTCAGCAATACGCCCGCAATTTATATTTAGGTTTTGATAAGACGTGGATGCGGAAATTAAAAGAGGCATTTTATACGATTCGTTTAGAAATGAATTACAGCAAAAAGAAAATTTTGGAAGGATATTTAAATACCATTTATTACGGTCATGGCGCTTATGGAGCCGAAGCTGCTTCCCGTTATTATTTTAACAAACATGCAAACGAATTATCCCTTGCAGAAGCCGCCCTTTTGGCCGGCATTCCAAAAGGCCCTCACACTTACTCGCCATATGTCAATTTTGATTTAGCCAAAGAAAGACAAGAGACCATCTTATTGATGATGGAAAAAGAAGGATATATTACCAAAACTGAGGCCGAGCTCGCATCAAAAGAAAAACTGGATTTTCAAACGAAACGTGATGTTCAAACGAAAGAAAGGCTGGCTCCGTATTTTCAAGACGAGGTCATGAAAAAAGTGAAGGAAATTTTAAAAGGCGATGAAAAACTGATCGAAACAATGGGGCTTAAAATTTATACAACGTTTGATCCTCATCTGCAAAAAATGGCTGAATCAGCTGTTCAGCATATCATCAATCGCAATAGCGACATTCAAGTTGCTTTTGTCGCAACCGACCCGGAAACAGGTGAAGTGAAAGCATTAATTGGCGGACGCAATTATGAACAGAGCCCTTTTAATCGTGCAACACAAGCAAAACGGCAGCCGGGGTCTACCATTAAACCGTTTCTATACTATAAGGCGCTGGAGAACGGATTTACACCGTCGACAACGTTAAAGAGCGAACCGACAACGTTCCGCTTGGAAGAAGGGAATACTTATTCTCCCAATAATTACAACGGCTATTATGCCAACGAAGACATTACATTAATAGAAGCTCTGGCGCTTTCAGATAACATTTATGCCGTCAAAACCCACCTGTTAATTGGAATGGATGAATTAAGCGAAACGGCTCAATCCGTCGGCATCGGCAGCGAAAGCTTCCCAAAAATCCCTTCATCAGCATTGGGCACGGCTTCTGTAAGAGTCATTGATATGGTCAACGCCTACGGGATTTTAGCCAATGGAGGCAAGAAAATGGAGCCGACGCTGATTCGGAAAATTGTCGATAAGAACGGCAATGTTTTGTATGAGCAAAAGCGAAGAGAGGAATATGTGTTAAACCAACAGACGGCTTTTATTACGACCCATTTAATGACAGGCATGTTTGACAGGACTTTAAACAGCTACACAACGGTCACCGGTGAAAACATTATCGATCAACTATCTAGGCCGTATGCTGGAAAATCGGGAACAACAAAAACGGACAGCTGGATGATCGGTTTTACCCCACAGCTCGTCGCTGGTGTGTGGATCGGCTATGACAAAGCGAAGACGATCGACAAAGTCGAGGAACGGAGCTATGCCAAAAAAATTTGGGCAACTTTTATGGAAGATGCTTTAAAAGACAAACCTGTCCATCCTTTTGATCCGCCCGGCGGAGTCGTCGGAGTCAAAGTAGATCCGACGAATGGGTTGCTTGCTGCAGAAGGATGCCCTGTCTCCCGTCTCACTTATTATTTGAAAGGGACTGAACCAAAAAGAAAATGCATGGAACATGCCCAAAAAAAGAAGAAAGATCCGGAAGAAAATGGACCGCTTCCGAAACATGAACCTTTCTTCAGAAGGCTTCTACCATGGCTTTAATCTTTCCTGAGAGACTTCTCCCAATCGTTAAAAGTTGCTGCTATCCATTGGCGCAGGCGCTTACATTGCCTGCGCCGCTTTTTGAAAAAGAAATGTTTTTCTATGATATACTAGAATAAATCATTATAAGACTGAAAGGATTTACCGCGCAAATGAACGAATTACTAATGCAGCCGGAATGGAGAATGATCGACCATTCCCAATTAGGCCTCTATTTTGACGCAAAACAATCATTCGCCTATGATGATACGCTTTGTACATCTGTCGGCGGCGGATTGTCCCCCGCAACCGTTCGAACGTGGGTGCACAGAAATACAATTGTGTTAGGCATACAAGATACGAGAGCCCCATATTTAAGAGATGGTGTCGATTTTTTGACAGAAAAGGGATACGAAGTGATCGTACGAAATTCCGGGGGATTAGCAGTTGTTTTGGATGAAGGAATTTTAAACATTTCGCTCATTCTTCCGGAAAAGGATAAAGGCATCGATATTAACCGCGGGTATGATGCCATGCTGGAGTTGATTCGCTTTATGCTGAAACAATATGGAGCAGAAATTGAGGCAGGGGAAATTGCCGGTTCGTATTGTCCAGGAAGCTACGATCTCAGCATCGAAGGAAAAAAATTTGCCGGCATCTCCCAACGCCGTCTCCGCAAAGGGGTTGCCGTTCAAATTTATATATGTGTAACAGGAAGCGGGGCAGACCGAGCCGAAACCATTAAACGTTTTTATGAGCTGGCCGTAAAAGGCGAAGCCGCAAATTTTGAATATCCAAAGGTGATTCCAGAAACGATGGCTTCTTTAAATGAATTGCTGAAAACAAATGTCACCGTTCAGCATTTAATTTGCGATCTTTACGCAGCGTTGAAATTGGCGGGCGGAGCCATCTATAGTTCCAGCCTGACGCCATATGAACTCGAACTATTGGAAACAAATTTTGCGAGAATGGTCGAAAGAAATGAAAAATTTTTATTCAAGGTTAATTAAGAAAAGGGATTTTTCATGTTTAAAAAAGAAGCCGCCGATGTTTTAAGGGCGACATCGGAACTGTCACCATCAAGCCTGAGGACTATGACAAAACGGAAGCAGATGATTATGTATTGCATGAATACGGAGAGAAAATTTACTTCAGACGGACGAATATTGTTTTATAAACAAAGCATTGATCCATGTTGATGAAACAAGCGCTGTCAGCAAAAAGCGCACATTAAACGCTACGACTACTATCTTCAACGCATTTCAAACGTCATGCTGGAAACAGCGGGAACAATTGATTTAGATGTGGAAATGAAGTTTCAAATCGGCAGCCAGCCATTTTCCATTGATGTCCATAAAAAACATTTGGAGGAACTAAAAGATTTATATAAAACGCTTGTCAAAATAGAAGAAATAGCAAATGACCCTGACGCTTATATTGATTTTGCCATGCAAAGCCCGCAAATGTCCCCCTCCGTCTTTACGAAAACAATCTCTCCCAGCAAAGAAATGAATGAAATATCCTTCATTGGTTGATGGATTGCGATGAAACAGGACAATTTAAAAGATCATGGCTTTGTTTTGAACTTTTTATCCGCCAGTAAATGCGCAAATGGGCTGTCTGAAAAGCCCCATTTTATTGTCATATGTTTCCAAATAAAAGACCAAAGAATGTTGATTTAACAGCATTCTTTGGTCTTACTTTTTTCATGATTGGGCTGAAAAAACCATTTTTCTGACAACCCCTTTGATCTTTCAGCTATTCCGCCATTTTTTCAAGATTGCCGTTGCGATCCATTTTGAATTTTGTCGCCGGGCGTTCTTCTTCTTCAAACAGCACCATCTTTCTTGCCCGATTCATGATCTTCATCAATGTTTCATAATCTTCTTGAACGGTTTGTGATTGTTCTTCAAGCTTAGCAAGCTTTTTTTCTAATTCTTCGTTTTTCTTGACCAGCTCTTCATTTTCTTTTTTCAAACGTTCGTTTTCCTGTTCTAATACTTCCGCATGAGTGTTGCTGCCTTGATACGTTCTTAAAAAGTCAATCACCCGATCAAGCGTTAATTCCGTTGATACAACCTGTTCTTGATGATTAGTAGTCTCTGAAGTTGGCATTAAATTTAAGTCGGAAAGCTCATTGGGCGACGGTTCAGGCGGCGAATAAAGCAATTTTTTCTTGGCCGCCTGCCCTTTGCCCAATGCTCTCATTCTCTGCTTCCGCTGCTTTTTGGCAAGCTGCAAAGCTTTCTCGTACTTGCGGCGGACAACAGCGTTCCAGCGAAAGCCGCAAGCAGCTGATGTGCGGTTTAATTTATCGCCGACCTCTTCAAAGGCGTTTAATTGTGTGCTCCCTTCCCGCACATGGCGCAAGACCGTTTCCGCCAAAAGCAAATCATTTTCTTCAGTCCAAGCATCTTGTCTTTTTTTCACTCTTTTCCAACTCCCTTATTCTTCAATACTATTTTGCCTGCTACCCTCATTTTTTCCAAATTTTCAAATTTACATACAAGGATAGTAGATTTTTATTAACTTTTCCGTAAAACCACTCTAAAGGAAAAAGAAGAAGAAAGTTTCACAAGCGCTGGGTGCAAAATATTTCTCGCGTCGATCTGAGGTTAAATTGGAAGATATCCTAATATATCCTTTTCAGAAGCTGCCTAACTTGATTTCAACCATTTTCCGAGGTATACTACCGGATAGTGTTGATGTTATAGAAAGGGTTGTATAAACATTATGGCTAATGAATTCCGCGTTTGCGACGACTGCAAAGCACCTAACTTAAAAACGCTAATACCAAAATTAAAACAATTAGATCCGGATGCCGCCATCGATATTGGCTGCCAGTCTTACTGCGGACCGGGGAGAAAAAAGACGTTCGTTTTTGTCAATAATCGTCCTGTCGCCGCTTTAACAGAGGAAGAATTGCTGGAAAAAGTGAAATCAAAGCTAAAAAAATAAACATCACCTGCGAGCTGCCATTCCTTTAGCAGGTGATTTTTTATTCCTGAAAAATTCAAAAAGAGCAGGTGTTCACGGCGGTTGAAACGAGATATAATATAGTCATGTCTAAACGGAAGAGGGAAAAAAATGGCTTATGCGAATGAAAAGCTGTCGGAAGAAAAAGTGTTTAAGGATCCGGTTCACCGCTATATCCATGTCCGTGATAAAGTCATTTGGGATCTGATCGAGACGAAAGAATTTCAACGATTGCGCAGGATCCGTCAGCTCGGAACAACCTTTTTCACCTTTCATGGAGCCGAGCATAGCCGTTTTAACCATTCGCTGGGAGTTTACGAGATTGTCCGCCGCATCGTTGACGATGTGTTTCGCGGGAGACCTGAATGGAACGAAGATGAAAGGCTGTTGAGCTTATGCGCTGCCCTTTTGCACGATGTTGGGCACGGGCCGTTTTCACATTCGTTTGAAAAGGTCTTCCATTTGGATCACGAGGTTTTTACACAAGAAATTATTTTAGGCAATACGGAAATCAATAAGGTGCTTTCCAAAGTGGGAGCGGATTTCCCCAAAAAGGTGGCGGAAGTGATTGCCAAAACATACAAAAACAAACAGGTCATCAGCCTCATTTCAAGCCAAATTGACGCCGACCGAATGGATTATTTACAGAGGGATGCTTTTTACACCGGCGTTCAGTATGGCCATTTTGATATGGAACGCATTTTGCGCGTCATGAGGCCGAGAGAAGACCAAGTTGTGATTAAATACAGCGGCATGCACGCAGTGGAAGATTACATAATGAGCCGATATCAAATGTATTGGCAAGTTTATTTCCACCCTGTTACGAGAAGTGCGGAAGTGATACTGTCCAAAATTCTGCACAGGGCGAAGTCTTTATTTGAGAACGGCTATCCATTTCAAACCGAGCCAGTCCATTTTTATTCGATTTTTAAAGGTAAGGTCTCAGTCGATGATTATTTAAAACTCGATGAATCGATCATTTTATACTATTTTCAGGCATGGCAGAACGAACAAGATAAGATTTTAAGCGATCTTTGCCAAAGATTTATAAACAGGCGGCTGTTTAAATATGTTGAATTTCAACCGTCAAATGAAGAATGGACGAAACTGATGGAGCTGACAAGTTTATTTAAAAAAGCGGAAATAGATCCTGAATATTATTTAGTCGTTGATTCCTCTTCCGATCTCCCCTACGATTTTTACCGTCCGGGCGAAGAGGAAGAACGGCTGCCGATTCATTTGCTGATGCCGAACGGAGACATACGGGAACTTTCAAGGGAATCGGAAATTGTCGATGCGATCACGGGAAAAAGAAGAACCGATCATAAATTATATTTTCCGCTTGATTTCTTAAAAGATTTTTCCACAAAACAAAGGGCAAAACAAAGTATTTTACAACTCTTGATGGGATCGACAGATTTTAAATGAGGAGATGAAGGGCGTGTTAACCGATCATGCAAAACTAATGAAAGTTTTGGCGGTCTCAAAGGAAATTGTCGGACGGAAAAAACTGCAAAAAATAATGTATATCGCCAAAAAACTTGATTTTCCTTTTTATGAGAAGTTTCAGTTTCACTTTTACGGCCCGTACTCAGAGGAGCTGACTCTCCGCATTGAAGAGCTTTGCAATCTCGGTTTTGTCGATGAAGTGAAGGAAAAGAAGGGCGGTTATTATCAATATAAATATTCTCTTACGGCGTCTGGAGAAGAATTTTTAAGCCATTATCATTTGGACATGCCGGAATTAGACATCTTCATTAATGATTTAAATGAGAAGCCAGCCCGCTTTTTAGAACTTGTTTCCACAATTTTATATTTTGAACACTTGGACAAGGATGAAGTGAAGGAAAAAGTTTTTACGTTGAAAAAAAAGCAGCGCTACACAGAGGAAGAAATTGAATCCGCCTATCAATATATTGAGGAATTACGCAAGAAAAAAACCGGCAGCTGATGTTTCAGATTTTTTCCCGAACCGGCTGTCATCCAGAAGGGCTGCTTTTTCCCCCGGCAATAATTAAGCCGCTGCGAGCCTGCAAGAGCCGGCTCGCAGCTTTCACTTTTTTGATCGTTAGAATCAACATAAGATTATGAAAACTGTCTTACCATGCTTTTAATTATCACTCATCCGCTTGCCGCCGACAGCGTAATGGTTTTTACTCATTTCTTCGATAAACACAACCACTTTCTCTTTAGATGCTCCTGTCGTTTCGCAAACAGCTTCCGTTACCTTTTCCACGAGCGCCTTTTTTTGCTCCTCCGTTCGGCCTTCCAACATTTTTACTGTAACATACGGCATAAATATCTCCTCTTTTCTATAGATAATGTATTTTGTTCCCAACTATAGTATACTTGATGATGGATAGTTTGTTGAGATAGGAGGGCGCCTTTTGCCATTTTTATATTACGATTTAAACGTCATTCCGTTTGTGGTCATCGCATTGATCATAGGCTTTACGCTGCACGAGTTTTCCCATGCGTTTGTCGCATACAAATTTGGGGATCCGACAGCGAAAAATCAAGGAAGGTTAACTTTGAACCCCATTTCTCATCTTGATCCGATCGGAACTATTTTGATTTTTTTAGCCGGTTTTGGCTGGGCAAGACCTGTTCCGGTAAACCGTTTTTATTTTAAAAATCCACGTTTGGCCGGTGTGCTGGTTTCCGTTGCGGGGCCTTTAAGCAACGCAGGAATCGCCTTTATTGCTTTCCTGATTTGGAACATGCTCATTTCCTTCGATGTATTTTCAGCCTTTTCCTATCAATCCGTTAGCATGGTTGAACAATTCTTTAACATTTTTATATCTTTAAATATCATGCTGTTCATTTTTAACTTGCTGCCTTTTCCGCCGCTGGACGGTTATCGGATCATTGAAGATTTATCACCAAGGCATATTCGGGCAAAGCTCACGCAATATGAAAACTATGGAGTGCTTATCTTTTTAATCATTGTTTTGACTCCTCTTGATCAATATATTATTCATCCTTGGTTCGAGTGGGGAAGTAGCATTGTGGTTGCTTTCTTCCATGCCATTTTGCAACCTTTCTTTTAAAGGAGGAAACTGGACATGACAGAAAAAAAGAAAAAGGTGGAATTTCAAATCATTAAAAATGATCCGACTGACGGCCATCGCGGCTTTGGCGCCGGGACACTCAGTTTGGAAAATGTTTCTCCTGTCCTGATTGATATTGAAGGAAAAGAAGCGTTCGTTGATATTGGCGCGATGCACGCTCGAAGCCAAGTTGAGCGAGGCATCAAATTCACTCATGTGAAGGAAGAAGTCCCAAATGGAAAACCATATTGGCTCGTTTGGGTTACGATCGACAGAAAAGAAGAAGGTCCATATTATGCCGGTGTTGCGGCATGTTATATGACGGTTGACCGTGAGGCAAGACGCGGCTATAAATCATTGCCAGAACATGTCAATCGCATGGATAAATCATTGAAACGGCATATTATTGTCGATCACATGGATGACAGTTCGAAAAAGGTGCTGGCGCAATTTTTACGCAATCACGATAAGGGGATGTGGGATCGTTCCAGCGATGAATTAAAAAAAGGTCTGCTTGTTTCGGAAAACGAAGAATAAATCTGCCTTCCTCCGAACCATTCCCCTTAAACGGAAATTTTATAGACTGAACATAAAAACGATAAGCAGGGATTTTCTTGACAAAATTCCCTGCTTTTTTCCATGGATGTTGCTCCTGTGAATGATTCCCTTCCGTTTTCTCCTGCATAACAAACGTTGCCGATTTCCCGTAAGATGTGACTCAAACGCTCTCCTGAGGCAATCAATTTTGTATGGAAAAGAAATGCCCTTTCATCAGGAAACCAAAAATCTTTTCTGTTCCTTACGAAGGGGTTGAAAGTTTTTTATTGAAGCGATTGACAAGCAGTAATAATTGCCAGTTTGTAAACATCCTCAGCATTGCAACCGCGTGATAAGTCGTTTACCGGTGCATTCAAGCCTTGGAGAATGGGGCCGATCGCTTCAAAACTGCCGAGGCGCTGGGCAATTTTGTAACCGATGTTTCCTGACTCGAGGCTAGGGAAAATGAATACATTGGCATCCCCTTTAATGATGGAATGGGGAGCTTTCTTTTCCGCAACGGACGGTACAAACGCAGCATCAAACTGGAATTCGCCGTCTATAACTAAATTCGGAGCTAATTCTTTTGCCAATTTCACAGCGTCCTCCACTTTTTCTGTTTCCGGCGATTTTGCCGATCCTTTCGTTGAAAAACTTAACATGGCAATGCGGGGTTCGATATCAAACATTTTGGCCGTATTTGCGCTTTCTACGGCTATCTCGGCTAAATCTTGGCTGTCAGGAGCAATATTGATGGCGCAATCTGCAAAAATGTATTTTTCCTCCCCGCGGACCATAACGAAAACTCCGGATGTTTTTTTCACCCCTTGTTTTGTTTTAATGATTTGCAATGCGGGGCGAACTGTATCAGCTGTGGAATGTGCAGCTCCGCTCACAAGCCCGTGCGCTTTCTTTGTATACACTAGCATCGTTCCAAAATAGTTCTCATCCAAAAGAAGCTTCCGAGCGTCCTCTTCTGTCGCTTTCCCTTTCCGGCGTTCTACAAACGCTTGAACAAGTTCTTCAAATTGTTCATAATGAGAAGGGTTATACATCTCAATTCCATTAACCGAAACCCCTAATTGCGCTGCTTTTTCTTGAATTTTTGCTTCATCGCCAATTAAGATCGGCTGCACTAATTTGTCTTTTTTCAGCCGGGCTGCAGCCGTTAAAATCCGCTCATCCAACCCTTCAGGGAAAACAATTTTCACTTCTTTTCCCTGCACTTTATTTTTCAGTCCAGAAAACAAATCCGCCAAAATCATTCCTCCTTTATATTTTTTCTTCATCTTATTGTGCTTCATCCATCTTTTAGCATACTCTTCTGAAGGATAAATTCAAACCAAAAGCCGCCATTAGAACGTTTACACAGAAAAAATTTTTTTCATTTCACATAATTGTCACAGGCTTGCGATCTGATTTTTCGAAATAAACTGTGGTATAGTAAAAATGAACTTTTAGAACATGGAGGTGTCATTATGAGCGAAGAACTTCGCACCAATGAAGCGGTTGAAACGCTTGATGGCTGGTACTGTTTGCACGATTTCCGTTCCATTGACTGGAGCGCTTGGAAAACTTTGTCGAGTGATGAACGTCAACAAGCAATTCATGAATTTCTAAACTTATTGGAAAAATGGACGGCTGCTGAAAAAGATGGAAATGGAAGCCATGCTTTATATACGATCGTCGGGCAAAAGGCCGACTTGATGATCATGCTTCTCCGGCCAACGATGGAAGAACTTAATGAAATCGAAACGGAATTTAACAAAACAAAACTCGCTGAATTCACTGCTCCCGCTTACTCTTATGTTTCTGTTGTTGAATTAAGCAGCTATTTGGCAAGCGGCAGCGATGGCGACCCATATCAAAATCCTTATGTCCGCTCTCGGCTATACCCGATTTTGCCAAAAACAAAATACATTTGTTTTTATCCGATGGACAAGCGGCGCCAAGGAAATGACAACTGGTATATGCTTCCAATGGAAGAGCGGCGCAGCCTGATGAGAAGCCACGGAATGATTGGCAGAAAATACGGGGATAAAGTGAAGCAAATCATTACTGGATCAGTCGGTTTTGATGATTGGGAATGGGGCGTCACATTATTCTCAGACGATGTCTTGCAATTTAAAAAACTTGTATATGAAATGCGTTTTGATGAAGCAAGCGCCCGCTACGGGGAATTTGGTTCATTTTTCGTCGGCAACATTTTGCAGCCTGAAAAAGTGGCAGCTTTTCTGCATGTGTAAAAAAAGATTGTGGCATTAGCGCACAACATTCTGAAAGCAGCAGGCACAGATAAAAATTGAGACATACAAAAAGACAAGTGGAGAAAAACGAGCTGCTTTTTCTCCACTTGCTTCATTTTTCTTACGATTAGTCAAGGGGATTCCGTGAATTAATTTTAGGAGGAAGGGGTGCTCCTTCTTCCTAAAATTAATTTTCCCATGCCAAAATAAGACCTACTCTAGGCTCACTATGCTATCTTACAGCAATTTTATAATTGTCAATTAAATTGTGTGTAATAAGATGGAGGGCACTTCAATAACTTATTCACACATGCAATGGACGCAACTTTATGACATTTGTTATAAGGTTGCGTTTTTTTTTCAAACGGTTATAAAAAAATTTTCCTTCACATACATTGAAATGAACGATCAAAAGTTGGTTTTTCGTTTTCCATGAAAAAGGAAGGTGAAACAATGGCTATTATACCCACATACTGAAGAAGAAGTAAAACTTTTGGCAAGATTAATACGGGCTGAAGCAGAGGGGGATGGAAATTTAGGAATGCTTCTCGTCGGCAATGTAGGGGTAAACCGCGTTCTGGCCAATTGCTTGGACTTTAGAGGCATCCGCACTATCCGGCATATGGTTTTCCAAAGCCCCGGCGGATTTGAAGCAACTCAAAAAGGTTACTTTTATCAAGCGGCAAGGCAAAACGAAATCAATTTAGTAAGAAAATTGATTAATGGAAACCGTTATCATCCTGCTGAAACTTCTTTATGGTTTTTTAAACCTGTCGGCGATTGCCCCCCTACATGGTATAACCAATACAATGCAGGCAGATATAAATCCCATTGCTTTTACTTTCCTGCCCAATCTGTTTGTCCAGGTGTATACAGGTATTAGGAGGTGTTAAATTGAGCAAAAAAAGCCAACCGAATCGGCAGCAGCAAGTTTATTCGGCGCCGTCAACTCCCCCGGTACAGCCAACTTACCCCTATGGATTTTATGCACCAAGCGGATCTGTCATTGGAGCTTCTCCTCCCGCTCAAGGAGGTGCAGCCGCCGGCCAGCATGTACCTGGTATGCTGCCCCTTGAAGAGTCGTATATTGAAAATATATTGCGTTTAAATAAAGGAAAAATGGCCACCGTTTACATGACCTTTGAAAATAATCCACAATGGCCTGCAAAAGTGTTTCGGGGAGTTATTGAGGCTGCCGGAAGGGATCATCTAATATTAAGCGATCCGCAAACAGGAAGACGCTACCTACTTTTGATGGTTTATTTGAATTATGTTACATTTGATGAACCAATCGAATATACGTATCCTTACGGTCTTGCAACCTATTCTCCCAGATAAATCCCGTTTTATGCGGGATTTTCATTTTTTCAAAAAATTTTCATAACTATACAAGCACCATTTGGTGTACAATATATTTGTGAACTTTTTCACAAAATTAGAAAGGAGCATTTTCTATGGCTATCAAACAGGTTAACCGTGTAGCATTAATCGGGACAGGCCTTGTCGGTTCCAGCTATGCTTTCGCCCTCTTAAATCAAGCAGTCGCAGAAGAGTTGGTGCTTATTGATGTTAACAAAGAAAAGGCAATCGGTGATACGATGGATTTAAACCACGGAATGCCATTCGCCCCATCTCACATGAATATTTGGTATGGAGATTATTCGGATTGTAAAGACGCCGACATTGTTGTCATATGTGCTGGAGCCAATCAAAAAAAGGGAGAAACCCGATTGGATCTTGTTGAAAAAAACATCTCTATTTTTAAAAATATTGTAAAAAATGTTACAGACAGCGGGTTTAATGGCATTTTCCTAATCGCAACAAATCCAGTTGATATTTTAACATATGCAACATGGAAGTTTTCTGGATTTCCTAGAGAGCGGGTCATCGGTTCCGGCACTATTTTAGACACAGCCAGATTCCGTTATTTGCTAGGAGATTATTTTAAAATTGACCCGAAAAATGTTCATGCATACATTATTGGCGAACATGGCGACACCGAACTGCCCGTCTGGAGCCATGCTGATATTGGCGGCATTCCCGTTCTCCAATTAATCGAGAAATACCCCGACTACAAACAAGAAGATATGGAAGATATTTTCGTTAACGTACGCGAAGCCGCCTACCATATCATTAACAAAAAAGGAGCCACTTATTATGGAATTGCACTAGGGCTTGTCCGTTTAACAAAAGCGATATTGAAAAATGAAAACTCCATTTTGACCGTTTCTGCTTATTTAAACGGAGAATACGGACATGATGATATTTATATCGGCATTCCGGCGGTTGTCAACAGAAACGGCATACAAAAAGTCATTGAGCTGCCTTTAAACGAAGAAGAAAGCATGCAATTCGCCCATTCTGTTGAAGTGCTGAAAAAGACGATGAAGCCATTTTTTTGATGTTTACAGTTAAAAAAGCCGGGCGTAAAAAAGCGTCCGGTTTCTCTTTTTAGCGTACAAAGAAAGTTCTGGATGGGAGATCCTCTTCTTATCTTCCTTCCGTTCTTCTGTTAAAAACTTCCTAAATCAAGATCATGCTTTAAATAGTGATTTTAATACCATTTTTGGACAGTGCAGCTGGCAGCCATACAAAAGAACATTTATTGGATTGGTGGATGTTATTTGATCATTTTAGCATCGGGTAGCGGCCAAAAAATAAATTTTGCATTACCCACTACTTCTTTCATTGGTATGACTCCAATATGACGGCTATCTTTACTTGCGTCTATAAATAAAGTGTCTTTTTGCACCCTTTCATAACGCCATAAACTTTTTTAAGAAGTGTATTTTGCCAAATTGTTCTTTAATTTTTTTATATTCGATTTTATCTCCGAGCAATCCTATGACCCGCTGAATATAATTTTGATTCTCCTTAGGATGAAAAACGATAATATCAAATCTTTTTGGTGTACCTATTTTCGATACAGTCATCCGGTCTTGGCCGCTTAAAGTTGGTCCCCTGTGGAAGTGAAAGGAAGATTGAGGCAATAAGATTTAATCTTTAGCTCATCCATTGTATAACCTCTCTTCTTTAAGATAATTTTTTGTTCTACACATTTTGTCTCTTTTCCTTCTTTCTACATAACCCTTTTGGATAAAAAGCCATTTTAGCTAAACTTAGCTGAACTGATGATATGGAAAAGAATCTTATAGACGGTAGTGATCAAGGTATCGGCATTGATCATAAAAAAATAGCTATCAATTCAAGATGTTTCATCATCAAGCTAGGGCATTCGTATGGAAGATGGCGAAAGAAACAGCGGGTATTTATGAAAGAGGATAGAAGCTAAACTCAGGGGCACTTTCTGCGATTTAAGCGGTGGCGAAGGATCCGTCTAGTATTGTGTCAACTTTTTTTGGGAAGATACAATATACTGATTTTAGATGAGCCGACAAATTTATTGGATGTTTTTTGTATTGAAGCGTTACAACGTTTTTTAAAAAGATATGAAGGAATGTTATCCTTGTATCACATGATCGCATGTTTATTGAACACGTATATATGAAAACTAAAATTAAGAAACTAATCATAGAAAGAAGAGGGTGTCCCAAATTTGATTCTTTTGGGACACCCTCTTTTTACCAAAACTTGAATCCGGGTGAACTTGGCGCATTTTCGATTATATCAATGAGTGGAATTGTGTAGGCAATCGCAATAAGAATCACTGAAAGACCGATCCATATTTTCCAGTTCTCAAGCAATAATGGCGTTTTTTCCGCATCGTCGCGGACTTCACCGACAGGAAACTCTTCCGTTCCTTTTGGAGCGGTTGTCGCCAGGCGAATAACAATAAAAAGGATCATTAAGATCGCTACGAATAAGATCGCTCCGCCAACCGCCATGATGGTTTGGTAAGACATCCATTCCAACGCTTGCGGATGATCACCATACGTTGTGTAAGCCGTTCTTCTTGGAGCTCCAAAAAGACCGACTGTATGCATCGCACCGGACATGAGAAGCATGCCGACACACCAGAAAACCGTCTGAATCATCCCTAATTTATTTAATCGAGGCGTCAATGTTCTTCCTGTTAAATGCGGGATCAGCCAATAGGAGACGCCAAAAAATGTCAATGCCACAGTCGTTGCCACCGTTAAGTGAAAATGGCCGGTCACCCACAGGGTATTATGAATGACTTGGTTCATTTGGTTGCTGGCATTAATGATTCCACCGGCGCCGCCGGGTATAAAGATGAGCATTCCCATAAATGGCGCAAAAAAACGGACATCCGACCATGGAAGCGTTTTGACCCAGCCAAACAATCCGCGGGCGCCTTTTTCTCTTCCGCTCATTTCAAAAGTTGCAAACAAAGCGAAAGCTGTCATTAACGACGGAATGACCACCATAAACGTCAATACGATCTGTAAGAATTTCCAAAACGGATCAATCCCGGATTCCAATATTTGATGATGGAATCCCACTGGTATAGAGAAAAGGATAAACAGGGCGAATGCTAATCTGGCAAGCGAATCGCTGAAAATTTTCCCGCCAATGATTTTAGGTATGATGACATACCAGACCATGTAAGTTGGCAAAAGCCAGAAATAAACAAGCGGATGACCAAAATACCAAAACAATGTTCGGCTTAACAGCACATTGATTTTATCGGTTAAACCAAATGACCAAGGAATAAATTGGAATAAGACCGTTATAGCCACCCCGAGAGTTGCAATTAACCATAAAATCATTGTTGCAACCGCCATAAAGCTTAATAGAGGTGAAGTTTTTCCGTCGTTTTCCTTTTTCCAAACGGCATATTGGCGAAACATGCCGAATCCGCTCACCCAGCTGCCAACAACTACAAGCGTAAGGCCGATATAAAACCATGGTGAAGCTTTCAATGGAGCATAGAAAGTGTACAGCACTGTTGCTTTATTTAATAAAATCATCACCGTTGTAATAGCCGTCCCAATGGTCATGAGCCAAAAACCTATCCAACCCGCTTTTTTGGCAATCGTGATTAATTCGCCTGTCGTCCGGCTCATGGAAGCATATAAAAAACCTATAATAAAAAATGTTGTAAATACGAGTGCCAACAACACTCCATGAGCGGTCAACAATTGATAGTAGCCAATACCTGCAGGCAGTTCGAGCGTTCCGCTGCGAACGAAAGCTTGAAGCAAGCCAGCAATTGCTCCTAAAAACAAGGCTGTATAGGCAACTGCTATATGTGCGAGAGCCAGTTTCCCGTCGTTTTGATGAATCGTTCCGCTTTTCATGTTTCAGTCACCTCTATTTTCGTGCTCATCATCTGATGGCCAGCACCGCAGTATTCGTTGCAAATCACTAAATAGCTTCCGGATTTTTTAAATGTGTAAGTGTGGGAATTCACATGTCCAGGTGTCACCATCATATTGACATTTGTTCCAACGATCTCAAGTCCATGTACAACATCCTTGCTTGTTACCACAATATGGACTTTCGCCCCTTCAGGGATTTTGATCTCATTGGGAAGAAAGGAAAAAGCTTGGGAAATTAAAACCAGTTCGTATTCATTTTCGCCAATTTTTCTTAGACCCGGTTGATCAAAGGGTTTTGTTGAATCGACTTTTTCAGGATCTAATACGGTTTTATCGCTTGGTGGATGATGGCCTTGGGCAAATGCGCTAATACCTACAATTGTTAAAAACATCACAAGTGTCGCTGTGCCAATGACGAGCCAAATCTTCTCCAGCTTGTGCATATGCATGATGAACACCTTCCTTTACAATCGTTGAATAAATAAGGAATAAACCCCAAACCAAGAGAGAACTAAAAAAGCTGCCAACAAAAGAACGGAAACAAAAGTGCCGGATAACGAAGTTTCATGCTTCGCCTCTTTCTCCTGTTCCTTTTTTAAGTAAGCCAATAGTCACACCAGCCTTTCTTCCTCTTTTTTAAAAAATTTTAGATGAGTTACTATCGTGAATCTGTGACAAAAATCACATGAACGTTGCTACTTTTTGACAGTCTGTTGAACTTTCAGTTTTTTTCCAAATAAAAACGTCTGTCCACTGAACAGTGAACAGACGTTTTACAAATTACATATATTTAACCGCTGCCAAAATGAGGAGCAGCCATGCGATTAAAAAGGAAACCCCACCAAGCGGTGTAATCGCCCCGAGCACTTTGATTTGCGTCACACTTAGAAGATAAAGGCTGCCGGAAAACAAAAGAATGCCGATGAGCATCAGCCATCCGGCCCATACGGCCTGTCCTGCTTGCGGATGGTGCTGCAAGAAAAAAGCAGCAGCAATGAGGCCAATAGAATGGAACATTTGATATTGTACACCTGTTTGCCATGTCTCCAAATATTTTTGCGGAATTTTCCCCTCTAACCCGTGGGCGCCGAAAGCTCCTAAAGCTACGGACAAAAAAGCGCCGGTGGCTCCAAGAATAAAAAAGATTTTCATCTTCTTCACCTTTTTCCATTTTTATTTTCATCTTACCTGATCAAACCATGTTTTTAAAAGAATGGAGTCGCGATGCCACAATGTTTTCACATTTATTCCAATCAGCTCGAAGTGTTTTTAGAAATCAAAAATGGATTCTCCATTCGCATCCTCTTCTTCCAAAAAACGTTCTTTAACCTGTAGCCTGTCATCGTCTTTTTTCGGAAAAATTCCCATCATTTTTTCTAGTTCAAGCGGGGTGATTTCATCTCCACGTCCAATACCCTTTGCCGCTGTAATATCGGCTGATTTGTCCTCTTGATCCAAAATAACATCGCAAAGGGAACGGACAACGAGAATATGCGCTTTTAACTCATGAGCAGATTCCGCCCCTTTTGCCTTTCTTAACTCTTCTTCCATTTTTACAATCATGGCCGAAACCGGTATATTCAAAACAGATCGCCCCTCACAAAAATATCTGTGCTTTTTTTATCATATTGAATTCTGGAGCAATTCGCAATCTGTTCGCATTGATTCACTTTCCATTACAAACTTGTTACAATAGGGAGGGAATTTTTGTGCACAAGGAGGCTGGCAGATGAACAATCAATATTTGCAAACAATCAACGGCGATCTTTGGTTAACGGAAGATGAAAGAGAAAACTTGAAAATCAGCTACAGAATAAAAGAAATTCTTTATTCTGAGCAATCGCCGTTTCAACACGTCATGGTGCTGGATTCATATGATTTTGGCCGGATGCTTGTTTTAGACGGTGTTGTGCAAACCACTTCAATTGACGGGCACATCTATAATGAAATGATTTCACACGTCCCTCTCAACATTCATCCCAACCCTGAAAAAGTGCTGATTATCGGCGGCGGGGATTGCGGTGTTGCCAGAGAAGTGTGTAAATATAATACAGTCAAGGAAATCGATATGGTAGAAATTGATGAGCTTGTTGTTTCCGCATGCAAAGAGCATTTGCCTGAAGTGTCAGGAAACTTAAACGATCCGCGCGTTAACTTTTTATTTATTGACGGTGTAAAATATGTTGAAAACAAAAACGGTGAATACGATGTGATCATCGTTGATTCGTCTGATCCAATCGGACCGGCGGAGCAGTTGTTTTCAAAAGATTTTTACGCCAACTTACACAAAGCGTTAAAAGACGACGGCCTCATGGTATGCCAAAGTCAATCTCCTATTTTTCATTTGGATGTTTTAAAACGCTCTTATGGCCATATTCAATCTTTATTCCCAATTACAAAACTCTACACAGCTGTTGTTCCCACCTATCCGGGAGGCCTATGGAGCTTTACAATTGGTTCGAAAAAATATGAAAACGTAAATGCAGCCAATTTTTCAAAGGATACAAAATATGTAAATGAGGCCATTCTCGAGGGTTGCTTTCAACTTCCAGAATTTTTACAGCAAGCATTGAAATAAAGGGGCGCTGAAAGGCGCCCTTTTCCTGTTAGTTCACTTTTCACATAAACGCAGGCAGATAACCATCATATATCATCATCACTGATGCACCAGTCAATTTCTTCTAATCCGATGGACTTTAAAAATTGATTTGCTTTGGAAAAAGGCCTGCTGCCAAAAAAGCCCCTGTTTGCAGAAAACGGTGACGGATGGGGAGATTCGATGATATAGTGTTTATCAGCATCAATCATTTCTTTCTTTGCTTGCGCGTGCCTTCCCCATAAAATGAAAACGACCGGAAGCTCCCGTTTGTTTAAACAGCGTATGACTTCATCCGTAAACAGCTCCCATCCCTTTCCGCTATGGGAATTGGCCATTCCGCGTCTGACTGTCAGCACAGTGTTTAACAACAAAACACCTTGTTTTGCCCATTTGACTAGATGGCCGTGTTTTGGAGGCCTGCAGCCAAGATCTTGCTCAAGTTCTAAAAAAATATTTTTTAAAGAAGGCGGCTGGGCAACACCCGGCTTCACGGAAAAACTTAACCCATGCGCTTGATTCGGGCCATGATACGGATCTTGTCCCAAAATGACCACCTTTACTTTTTTATAAGGGGTATAATGGAGAGCATTAAAAATGTCATACATGTCTGGATAAATGGTATGGTGTGCATATTCCTCCTTTAAAAATTCCCGGAGTTCTTTGTAATACGGCTTTTCGAACTCCTCTTTCAGAAGCTCCCACCAGTCATTTTTTAAGATTTGCTTCATTTCCTGTTTACACCTTCCCGACCCTTTTAAACTTCGAAACTATTTTTTATCTTAAAATGAATCGTCATTATTTGTCAAAAGCAGCCGACAATCGTTTATTTTCAACAAAATGTTCCACATGGAACAAATTATTTTCCGGGAAATAAAAAAAGGGGCGAAAAGCCCCGATTTTTACAATGTACGTAGAAAACGGGCAAACGCTTCTTGGCCTTTTTTGTCCCGCTTAAACACGCCGCAATGCTCCAATATTACCGCAAACACCTGACCGATTTCTTCCCGCAAAATTTGACCCACATTTTCGGTTGAAAGCTTCGGATGTTTGCTTTTTATTTTTTTTGCCCAATCGAGATGTTTCTTTATTTCATCGTTTTGAGCAATTTCCTGCTGCCAATTATCCTTTGTCAACGCTCCCGCCAAAAGGCGCATCTCTTTTTTCAGCCGACCCGGGAGAACCGCCAACCCCATGACCTCAATAAGGCCAATGTTTTCTTTTTTAATGTGATGGACTTCTGCATGGGGATGGAAAATGCCGAGGGGGTGCTCATCGTTTGTACGGTTATTGCGCAAAACGAGATCGATTTCAAACCATTCTCCCCTCTTTCTAGCAATCGGCGTGATCGTGTTGTGCGGCTCATTGGCCGTAATAGCATAAATCCCGACAGTTTCATCGCTATACTTTTTCCAAGCAGTTAAAATATGGTTTGCTGCTTCAGACAGGTGATGGCGGTCGACAGCTTGCAAACGGATGACCGATAAAGGCCATTTGACAATACCTGCCTTTATATCCGGAAACTTTTCCAATCGAAAGTAATGTTCCATTTCGGCTTTCGCCATTGGAAATTCATAATTTCCCCCTTGAAAGTGGTCATGACTTAAAATCGAACCGCCTACAATTGGAAGATCAGCATTGGAACCTATGAAATAATGCGGAAATTGTTCGACAAATTCCAACAGGCGATCAAACGTCGTTTTCGAGATTTTCATCGGCTCATGCGTTTCTTTCAAGACAATGCAATGTTCGTTATAGTAAACGTAAGGCGAAAATTGAAAATACCATTGTTCACCCACCAGTGTTACGGGAATAATGCGGTGATTTTGCCTTGCCGGATGGTTGACCCTGCCCCTGTATCCGACGTTTTCCACACAAAGAAGGCATTTGGGATAGCCTGTTTGCTTCATATTTTTAGCCGCTGCGATCGCTTTCGGATCTTTTTCAGGCTTGGATAAATTAATCGTGATGACGAGCTTACCGTAATCCGTCTCTGCCAGCCAGCTTTCATTTTTGGCAATGCGGTCAGTGCGAATGTAATGGGAATGTTGGCATAATTGATAAAAAGCCGTTGTTGCTTTTTCAGGCCCTTCCTTCTCCAGCTTCTCATAAAAGCTGCGAATAATTTCCGTTTGCGAAGGAAGAAAGCACCCCATCAGCTTTGTATCCAGCAAATCCCGATACGTGACGGTATCATCCTCAAGACGGCCGTTATCAACCGCCCAATCCACCATCTTTTCAAGAATTGGGACAGGAGATGACAGATCTTCGTCCGGCGGCGAAGAAAATTCATAATCATCAAGATCAAGCACTTCCAGCAGCTTATTGCGGACAAGCGGAATATCCCACTTTGTAATAAGATTTTTTTTAAGACCATATTGCAAAAGGCGTTCGATTTCGCAAAAAATGTTGATCGCCATTTAGATCACCTTTCTCATTCTTTATCATAGCCGTCCGGATGTTCCTGGAACCATTTCCATGCACTTTCAATGATCGTGTGAATATCGGCGTAACGGGGCTTCCATCCCAATTTTTTCATTGCTTTTTCACTGGAAGCGACCAATTTCGCCGGATCCCCCGCTCTCCTAGGAGCAATCTTCGCCGGTATCGGGTGCCCCGTAACTTTTCTGGCCGCTTCAATCACTTCCTTGACAGTAAAGCCGTTGCCGTTGCCAAGGTTATAAACGTCACTTGCATGAGTTTGACGTAATTGTTGAATGGCTAAAATATGAGCCTCGACCAAATCCATGACATGAATGTAATCGCGAATGCATGTGCCGTCATGTGTGTCGTAATCATCACCGAAGACGTCAATATGATCACGTTTGTTCAATGCCACTTGCAAAATAATCGGGATGAGGTGCGTCTCAGGATGATGATCCTCGCCTAAGATTCCTTCCATGTGGGCTCCTGCCACATTGAAATACCGAAGCGCTATATATTTGATGCCGTATGCCTTGTCCGCCCATTTTAGCATTTTTTCAATCGCAAGCTTAGTCTCACCATAAGGATTTGTCGGTTCCGTCGGATCCGTCTCCAAGATCGGGATGTTTTTCGGTTCACCATATGTTGCAGCCGTCGAGGAAAAAACAATTTTTTTGACATCGAACTTGTTCATAATGTCAAGGAGGCAAACTGCTCCATATACATTATTGTCATAATATTTCAGCGGATCTTGGACGCTTTCGCCAACGAGGGAATCCGCTGCAAAATGCATAACGGCCTCGATTTCATTTTCTTGAAAAACATTGGCCAGAAAATTTTTATCCCGCAAATCTCCTTCATAAAATTTCGCACCATTCAGCACAGCTTGTTTATGCCCTTTTTGCAAATTATCGACAACGACAACCTCTTCCCCTCTATTCAACAATTCCGCCACCGCATGGCTGCCGATATAGCCGGCTCCTCCGCATACTAAAATTGCCATTTTTATACCTCCTTTTTGATTTCACGCGCCCCGTCGCCAACGTTGACAACATAAAAATCAGCCACAAGGCCCGTCTCTTTCGTGTATCTTTCTCCTACCTGCTTTTTAAATGTTTCAACCGCGTCCTTTTTCACAATGCTGACTGTACATCCCCCGAATCCTGCACCGGTCATGCGCGATCCGATCACTCCATTTGTCTCCCAAGCAGCTTGAACAAGCGAGTCTAGTTCTTTTCCCGTCACTTCATAGTCATCTCGCAGGGAGACATGCGATTCATTCATTAGTTTACCAAATTGTTCGATATTGCCATTATTTAAATATTCAACTGCTTTCAACGTTCTCGCGTTTTCATAAACGGCATGTTTTGCCCGCTTTCTGCACGTTTCATCTTCGATCAAGTGTTTGTGCTGCTCAAATTGTTCCGGTGTCAATTCTCCTAATGATGATATATTCAAAACTTTTTGCAAATCTTTTAAAGCTCTTTCGCATTCGCTGCGGCGTTCATTATATTTTGATTCCCCGAGTTGTCTCCGCTTGTTTGTGTTGGCGATGATGATCACCGCATCCTCCAGCTTCAGCGGGCTGTATTGATATTCAAGAGTTTGGCAATTTAAAAGAACGGCGCTGTCCTTTTTTCCCATGCCAATAGAAAATTGATCCAGTATTCCGCAATTGACACCGATAAACTCATTTTCCGCATGTTGGGACAGCTTGACAAGTTCAAGTGTATCGGCATTTATTTCAAATAACTCGTTCAGCATAACGGCCGTTGCCAGTTCGATCGATGCAGAAGAAGAGAGTCCGGCTCCGTTCGGAATATTGCCGTAATATAGAACATCAACCCCTTTATTGACACCCCAGCCCCGATCGGCAAATTCCTTCAACACACCTTTTGGATAGTTCGCCCAGTCGTGAGCCTTTTCATAAACCAAATCTTCTTGCAAAGGAAATTCAACGATGCCAATTTCCTCAAAGTTCATGGAGTATAAACGGACTTTTTGATCCTCCCTCAATTGGGCTACCGCATATGTTCCAACATCTAAAGCGCACGGAAATACATGCCCGCCATTATAATCAGTATGCTCGCCGATAAGATTGACACGGCCGGGCGCAAAGAATACACGCGGTGTTCCACCATCTGCAAATACTTTCTTAAATTTATTAACTAACTCATTGTACATTTTGATCCTCCTTACAAAAATGTTGGAAACGCATTCATATTGATCTTTTGTCTTCATTATATAAATGGGCAAAAAAAAGTACAATGGTAAATTCATTTGCACAAAATAGCACTTTTTTGCTCATCTCTCATTATGAAAGGTTATAATGGTATAAAAAACCCTTATCGAGAAACTTTTTCGTCTGTGATTTTTTGCTTTCAACGAAAGGAGGCAGATAGAGTGGCAAAGGAAAAACGATTCGGTCATTTTGCTTTTCGTTTTTCTGACCCGATTACGCAAGAAGTCGCCCAAATTTGGTCTGTTGGCTGGGACGAACAAAAATCGCAAATTTATCATTGGAACGGAATTGAACGAAAAGACATCGATAAATGCATTTTTCAATACACCCTTTCAGGGTTTGGATTGATTGAGATCAACGGAAAGCAGTATAAAGTCTCGCCTGGATATGCATTTATCGTTTCAAGTCCTAGCAATTATCGTTATTTTCTTCCGAAAGACAGCGGGCAATGGGAATTTATCTATATAACATTATGCGGAAAAGAAGCGGATCGATGCTGGGGAACCGTACGCAAAAAATCGGAACAGGTGCTGTATTTTCATCCCGAATCAACAACCATTCAATTACTGAAGCAAATTTATGATGAGGCGGAAAGGAAAAAGATCACAAACGCATTTAAGGCCTCAAGCCTGGCCTATCAGTTTATAATGGAACTATATCAACATTTATCAACAGTCGATAAGGAAATGAAGACATGGCCCGAAAGCATTGTAAGGGCAGTTCTTTACGCCAAAAATCATTTCCAGTCCAATATTGGACCTGATGATATGGCTGCCGCTTCCGGTTTATCACGCTATCATTTTACAAGGGTTTTTAAAAAAAGCACAGGAAAGACGCCGATCCAATATTTAACGAACATTCGCTTGGAAAAAGCGATGGATCTTTTAGAGAACACGAAATATTCAGTGGAAGACATTGCAAAATTCGTCGGATACCGAAACGCTAATTACTTGAACAAAGTTTTCCAAAAGGCTGTCGGTTGTTCCCCTACACAATTTCGCAAAGGAGCAAAGCACATGTAGCCAAAAGATTTTATTTGAAACGTTTGCAACAAAGTGGTCATTCATCAATGCGGATGGTAAACGAGCCTTTTTTATGCATAATGGTCATCGTCGTTCCGGGAGTCATAATATTTTCGAGTATATCCCTCGAGATTTGCAGAGCCAGTTCCATCCGCTCAATCTTCTCCTTTTCTTCTTCTGTCACAGAAGATTCATTTTCATCCATTTGTGCAAGAAACTGTTTGACATTCTCGTGATATTCAGCAATCTCTCCGTATATTTCATCATACAACTTATCAACTTTGTTTCCCATACCGATTCACCCATTCATAATCATACGAAAATTTAAGAGTGTTGAAAAGTTTCGTCCGTTATGTTGAATATTTTTTATTAACGGACATAAGCTGGTTTATGGAACAGAAAGACATAATGGGAAAGGAAAAGAAAAATGCGAAACGTTGTAATTTTGTTTGTCTTAGTTCTATTTTCCTCCTTTTCATTCCACGCCACAGCGGAGGAAAACGCAGCAGGACAGCTGATTATCATTAATAAAAACACAAACAAATTAGCTTTTTTTCAAAATGGGACAATCGTGAGAGAATTTTCAGTTGCCACCGGGAAAAATTCCTCCTTAACCCCTGAAGGGATTTTCCCGATTGTCTGGAAAATTAAGAACCGCCCATATTACAAAGAACAAATCCCCGGCGGAGACCCAAAAAATCCGCTGGGGGATCGCTGGTTAGGACTTGATGCTTTAGGCTATTACGGAAACAATTTTGCCATTCACGGCAATAACAATCCACGCTCTATTGGAACGTATGCAAGCAGCGGCTGCGTCCGCATGCACAACGAAGAAATTCGCTGGCTTTTTGATCAAGTAGATTTGTACACCCCAGTGATAATCATACGTTCGGATAAAAGCTTTGAAACAATTGCAAAAGAAAACGGCTATTATACGGAACAGGGGATCCCAATTACCATTCGCAACGGCAGAATGTTATTTGCCAGGGAAGAAGCCAATAAATCACCGGAAAAATTGTATTCTCCGCTTGGCGCTTTTATCAAACGATAACAACATCGCTGCTCCGAAGTTATTCCCGATGTTTCATATATTCAATCGTTGCTAAGATCCCGTGTTCATAAGAGGTCTTCGGCAACGGACCAATTCTTGATTCAAATTTTTCGCCTGACAATACAACAGGTTCTTCCGTTAAATACATCATTTCCACCATTTCCTTCATCATCGGGCTGAAAAACCCTAAGAAAGAAATCATTGTTTTTGTAACCGTACGGACTTTCTTTGTATATTGAAGTTTTGCCCGCAAAATGGCAATTATTTCATTGCCTTTAATCGTTCCCGAGCCGGGGATATTCCAGTGCTCGCAATACGTATCTTCCCGCAGCGCAAGTTTTACCAGCGCTTTGGCGCCGTCCGGCAAGAAAATATATTCCCTCGGTATATTTAAGTCTCCGATAAACTGAGATGGTTTATTTTGAATAACCTTTTGAAAAGTATAATTCAGCAAAGTTTTTTCCCCGTTAGGGCCGTAAAAATCAGGAAAATGAGCGATTAAATAGTCCGTGCCGCTCTTTTCCACCATTTCAGCCAAGTGCAACCTTATTTTCCCCTTTTTTGTATGAGGATTTTTTTGCTCTGATTCTGATATTTTTTTGCCGTTTGACCTACCATATGCATAAATGTTGTCAACGACAACAAGCTTTGCTTTTTCCTTTTTTGCGGCTGCTATCACATTTTGCATGATAAGCGGAAGATTCCGTTCCCACTCCGGATAGGGGATGTTGATAGCATGGAAGATCCATTCCGCTCCTTCACATGCTCGGATGATGCTTGATTGATCAAGTGCATCGCCAGCCATCATGTAGACATTGCTGCCTAAAGAGGCAAACAATCTTTTCATTTTTTCTTCATTGCGGGCAAAAGCGACCACCTCTACATTCTCTTTCGTCGCCAATTCGTTCACCAAATGATAACCCATTCCGCCTGTTGCACCTAATACGACCGCTTTTTTCACCTTTTTCCCTCCACTCAAATTTAACCATTGGTTAATAAAATGCGTAAGAGCCGCTATCGGCTTAAATGGTTGATCATACGTTTTTTTATTCAATAAAACCCTTCATAAGAAAAGCAACATATTGTTTAGCCAGTCCTTCCATATCTTGATATGTTGCGTCGGTTTGAACATACTTTGTTACAAAACCGCTTAATGCAAGAAACAGGCACCAAATGACTGTTGGATTGACTTTATCTGGCGCAAACTGAAAAACAGCTTGTGCAAAACGTTCATATGACTTATTCGGCTCCTGCTCCTTCAACATATCAAGCTCCAGATTTTTTGTTAAAAACATCAGCTTATAATGGTTTTTATAGGTAAGCCCGAATTCAATAAACTTTAACAAGATCGTTTTCAGCGCTTCTTCCTTGGAAGCGTATGATGCCTGCAGCGTTTTTTCGAATAACCGATCTAAAAATTGAAAATCCGCTTGCACAATTTTGTAAAACAACTCTGCTTTATTTTGAAAATGGTAATAAATCGCGCCATGTGTGCAATGTAATTCATTGGCAATCGACCGCATAGAAACATGATCATAGCCCTTTTCAACAAAGAGCTCTCGGGCGGCATTCATGATCGCTTCTTTCGTTAATTCAATGTCCGCTTTTCTAGGCGCCATTTCCTGCTTTCCTCCGTTCGCAACATTTGTTTATTAACCATCGGTTAATTTTATTTTATACCCTACACTAGATTTCGGCAATGTCTTATGCAAAATTTCTTTCCTCAATCGATAACCTGCTATAATGTTTTTATAGCATTTTCACAGCAGGATGGAGGGGACGAGTTGTCTATGAAAAAAGCATTAACGATTGCCGGATCAGATTCCAGCGGCGGCGCCGGTTTACAGGCTGATTTAAAAACGTTTCAAGAATATGGAGTCTACGGGATGACCGCCATTACAACAATTGTTGCGATGGATCCTCATAATGGCTGGCAGCATCAAGTTTTTCCGATTGAAATCGACACGATCAAAGCGCAACTTGCGACAATTATTGAGGGAATCGGTGTAGATGCGATGAAAACCGGCATGCTTCCAACGGCAAAAATTGTTGAGCTTGCTGCAGAAACGATCAAAAAATACGGATTGCAAAATGTTGTCATTGACCCTGTCATGGTTTGTAAAGGAGCCGATGAAGTGCTCTATCCTGATCACGCAGAAGCGATTCGCAAATTTCTGACACCTGTTGCGACAATCATAACGCCGAATCTTTTCGAAGCAGGCCAGTTGAGCGGACTAGGCGCGATTCGAACTGTCGAGCAAATGAAAGAAGCGGCCAAAATCATCCACAATCTTGGTGCACAATATGTTTTAGTAAAAGGCGGAGGAAAATTAGAGCACAAATATGCCATTGATGTACTATATGACGGCAAAGAGATTGAATTGTTAGAAGACGAACGAATCAACACTACGTATACACATGGAGCCGGCTGTACGTTTTCAAGCGCCATCACTGCAGAATTGGCGAAAGGAAAATCTGTGAAACAAGCCGTTTATTCGGCAAAAAAATTTATTACAGCAGCTCTTCGCCATTCATTCCCATTAAATGAATTCGTCGGCCCGACATGCCATGCCGCATTAAGATTATATGAATAATAGAAAGCCGAACGATAAGATACACAGATGGCGATCTTTTCGTTCGGCTTCATTCAATCTACATCCAATTGATCCACTTTTCGTTTGACTTCCTCAATATTTCTCATTTTGTTTTCCCAACACAACTGGCTTAAATCGACTGGGTATTCGGCCGGATTTAAGATACGTTTATATTCATCCCATAAAAGCGCTAGGTTCTCTTTTACATATCGGCGTATTTCTTCCAATGGCGGAGATTGATAGATGAGCTTGCCGTCAACAAAAATGTCGTGATGCAAATCCTTTGCCGTAAAATTTGTTACATATTTTTTGATAAATGTATGGACGGGATGGAACATTTTCAGCTTTTTTTCTTGTTCAGGCCGTTCGAATTGCAGTGTAATGTAATCCCCCTCTGCCTTGTGATCATGATTATTAATAATGCGATATACATTTTTCAAACCAGGCGTTGTGACTTTTTCGGGGTTGGAGGAAATTTTTATCGTATCCATAAGTTCTCCATTTTCCCCTTCAATCGCCACTAGTTTATAAACCGCTCCCAACGCAGGTTGGTCATAAGCGGTAATCAGCTTTGTCCCAATTCCCCAAACATCAATTTTTGCCCCTTCAGCCTTTAGATTGACAATCGTATGTTCATCGAGATCGCTGGAAGCAATGATTTTTGCATTATGAAAACCGGCATCATCAAGCATTTTTCTCGCCTTTTTGGATAAATAAGCTAAATCGCCGCTATCAATCCGAATACCGATAAAATTAATGCTGTCCCCGAATTCTTTCGCTACCCGAATCGCATTCGGAACTCCGGAGCGGAGCGTGTCATAAGTATCCACTAAAAAAACGCAATTTTTATGAGTTTGTGCATATTTGCAAAAAGCGACATACTCATCCCGATACGCTTGTACAAAGGCATGTGCATGTGTTCCTGATACGGGAATGCCAAAGATTTTTCCTGCTCTGACATTGCTCGTTCCTTCAAAGCCGGCAATATAGGCTGCACGTGTGCCCCAAATAGCCGCATCCATTTCATGAGCCCTTCTTGTCCCAAACTCGAGTGCAGCTTCATCACCAATAATTTGTTTGATTCTGGAAGCTTTTGTTGCGATGAGCGTTTGATAATTCACAATATTTAACAGTGCCGTTTCAATCAGCTGCGCTTCCCCGAGCGGCGCTTCAACACGGATGATCGGTTCATTGCCAAATACAAGCTCGCCTTCCTGCATCGAACGAATCGTTCCTGTAAAACGAAGATTAGCCAAATATTCAATAAAATCCTCTTGATAGTTTAGCTGTTCTTTCAAATACGCAAGGTCTTCTTCCGTAAAACGAAAATTCTGAATAAACTCAATAATCCGCTCCAAGCCTGCAAAAATTCCATAACCGCTCCCAAAAGGCAGCTTGCGAAAAAACAATTCAAAGACCGCTTTTTTCTGATGGACGCCATCCCTCCAATACGATTCCACCATGTTGATCTGGTATAAATCGGTATGAAGAGCGAGCCCGTTATCTTTATATGTCTCCATGTGAAAAAACCCCCAGATTATTATATCACTCTTGCTCCTAATGTATTTTCAAAGTGTTGGAGAGCCCAATGATGCCCTGCTTCGTTAAAACTGGCAACTGCATTTTCATAAATAACGATTTGAAACCCTTTATTGTAAGCGTCAATCGCTGTATGCAAGACGCAAATATCCGTGCAAACGCCGACCAAATGAAGCTCTTGAATGCCTCTCTCCCGCAATATAAGCTCCAAGGATGTCCCGGCAAATGCCGAATATCTTGTTTTATCAAGAAAAAATACATTTTCCCGGTTTTTATGCGTTTCATATGTATTTTGAAGCTTTCCGTATAATCGGCGTCCGGCGGTGTTTCGGATATTATGCGGAGGAAAAAGCTTTGTTTCCGGATGGTACGGATTGTCTTTTTCATGAACATCAACCGCAAACACAACAAGATCGCCATTTTCTATAAACTGATTTGTAATGCCCACAATCTCGTTTTCAATCTCTTGGCCGGGTTTTCCGCAAGATAAAGCCCCTTCATCCGCAACAAAATCAAATGTATAATCGATATTAATCAATGCTTTTAAAGCCATACCGCCACTCCCTCCTCATCCTCGATCAATACTTCCACCCAAAATCACTGCGCAAAACTGAAGGCAGAAAGTGTTATCTGTTTTGCCGGAATACCCTCTTATAAGGAACTAATCGTATTGTACTCCTTTCTAAACAACCATTCAATAATATCACCAATCGTTTGCAACCTCTTTCCTTCTTAGACAGGCAAACATGCAAGCTAACAATCTATAGCAAACCTTATCCGCCATCACTCCGTTTAGTCTCCTGTTAAATAATCCGGATAGTCGGTGATGATGCCGTCAACGTTCATCGCTCGCAAATGTTGGACCGTTTTTTTGTCCCGTGCAGTATAAGGCATGATTTTTAAACCGTGTTGATGAATTTTACGAACAAATTTACGGGTAACAAGCATTTTATTGGGATTAATATAAGAGGCAAAAGACGAAAAGTCTTTAAGCTGTTTTTCCGCTGTCAAACCATGTTTGTAGCTGATCAGCACTCCGAGCGGAACATTGGGCAGGAGGCGGTTGAATTGCTTTAAAAAGGCAATATCAAACGATTGGACAATGACCTCCATCTGACCGGAATTATCCATTTTGTGCAAAACAAGTTCTTTAGCCAATTTATTGGCAATTCCCAGCTGCTTGGAGGGATCCTTCACCTCTATTAAAAATTTAATTTTTCCTCTATATCGATTCAATACATCGGTTAAAGAAGGAATTGTTTGCCCGGAGAACTTTTGGGAAAACCAAGACCCGGCATCAAGCTGTTTCAAATCTTCATACAAAAAGTCTTTGACATAACCTCTGCCGTTTGTCGTCCGATCAACCTTTTCATCGTGTATAACAGCAAAGTGGCCATCTTTTGTCAACCGTACATCCAATTCTAAAAAATCCGCTCCCATCTCGACGGCCAGATCAAAAGATGCCAGTGTATTTTCCGGAGCATATCCTGATGCCCCCCGATGCGCAACAACCAATATTTTCTCCAACCTTTTGGGAGCTGACAAAATATTATATAAGATGCGGTGAATAGAATAACGGAAATAACGCAGCATTTTCATCACTCCATCTTTATTTTTTGGTATCTTTGTATAATGGATATGTAATGGTTTGAAAACATTTTGAACATTTTTTAAAAAAACACATTTTATTTGCAGGATATTTTAAAAATGAATAGAATAATATTTAGAATATAGAAAAATAGTCTCAAAATATACTTTCATCATTCCACCCATTGCACATTACACCCCATCATGAACATGCTGCTGCTCGTCTTTTGTTCCAATGTCATTTTTCGTCTTTGATTGAAGGGTAATTCAAATCCACAATTTAAGGAGAGTGATTGAATGATTAGAAAGGATGTTATGACAAAAACATGGGGAAATAAAGAAATTGTGACGAGTCCGTTTGATGGAATTGTAAAAAAAATTATGACAAAAGCAAAAAATCGAATTTATGAATGGGAGCCGCTTTTAGCCATTCAAACCGATGATGGTGCTGTCGTGCAAATCAGCGTTGGCATTAGCGGAATCATCGAGAAATTCACTGTTAGCGAAGGAGACCGGGTCATTCCAGGTACAGTGCTTGCCTATATCGATGATGATCTGTTGGTGACTGGGAGCGATTGAAGGAGAGATGACCCCGAGAGACAGAGGGGTCGTTAATTGCAGCGATTGCCAATTATCGTTCGCAGCCGTCTGTTTAAAGATTTGAGCATCCACTCCCGAAAAATCTCCCTCTTTTCTTCCACTGTCAAGTAGTACTTGCCGCCGGCCATTCTCCTTGCTTTATCTGTTAAAAATTTTATGGATAAAGCTGCAGCAACAGAAATATTGAGACTTTGCACAAATCCTTTCATTGGAATGACAAATGTTCCGTCCGCATAACGAACCGCATCTTCGGAAACACCGCTATGCTCATTCCCAAAAATAAGGACAGTAGGTCGATTGACATCAAGTTGTTCAAGTGGAACCGCTTGTTCACTTAAATGACTGGCAAATACTTGATAACCCTTCTTTTTTAAATGGTTGATGGCAGTCCGTATATCCGGTTGACGGCGGATCGTCAACCATTTATCTGCACTTTTCGTAATTAATTCATGCGGTTGAAAAGGCGCCCTTCCAGTTACAACGGTGATATCTTGAACGCCAAACGCCTCAGCAGAACGTAGAACGGCAGCTTGATTGTGTCCATCATCAACGGCTTCTAACAGAATGGAAATGTAGCGGGTTCTCTCTGCTAAAACATTATACAAACGATGCAATCTCCCTGGAACAATCATTTCCAGAACCTCGAGATCGTCTTCCATAACGATTCCCTCTGCCAGCAATGTTTCCACAATTGCTTGTTGAGCCACTTTTTGGATCACACTCCTTTACCTAGCAACCGATGGCGTAAAAATGGCTATCCTAGTCCATTATACTTTTTGCTGACAAAAAATCTACTTTGAAATGTTGACACATAATTTATCCACAAATAGTCTCTTAATTGTCGTATTCATGATCTTTTTTGACAGTAGTTTCCCTCAATATTCACAAACAATCCCCTTTTATAAACAAGTTTTCCACATGGTTTATCCACATGTCCACAAACAATATCCACATTTCGTGTTAGCACATCTGTTCCCTACAATATATATGATCATTTTATCAACAATTGTGAATAAATTTGTCCACATTATAAACAATTTGATATCACTAAAAAAGCGATGACGCAGCAACATATTGAAATGGATGAAATATTCCATTTCCCAAATTACTCCTAAGACAAAGAAAAACCATGTTATTTTTCTTCGTCCTTAGACAGTCCTTTCACAAAAAAGGGCGCTATGCGGCAAAAAAAGACCACAGACATTCATTGATGAATTCCGTGGTCTTTCCTTAAAGCTCCTAATAAACAGTTCTTTTTTGCTATTAATGATGATGCTGATGTCCAAATGTCATAACCCAAATGGATCCGGCCACAATGACAATAGCTATATAAATTCCATAATAAATCATTGTCGCCTGCCAAGACCCATTTGCCCCCTCATTCATGTGCATAAACAATACTAGCTGAATAAACGCCTGGCAGAACGCTAGTATGACAATCAACGCAATAATCGTTTTTGCAGGCAGGCCGGATGAAAATGCAATCCAGACTGCCATCAAAGTCAAGACAATTGACAACAAAAACCCGAAGACATGCTTCCAAGGGAATCCTTTCTCGTTTTGTGTTTGTGCCATGTTAACTCACCATCCCTGTCAAATAGACGAGTGTGAAGAGAAAAATCCAAATAACATCAAGGAAATGCCAGTACAGACTAGAAATGAACACTTTTCTTGCTGTATCCGCATTAAGACCTCTTTTCAGCACTTGCAAAATAATAAATATTATCCAAAATATCCCGATCGTTACATGAATACCATGCGTTCCAACAAGCGTGAAGAAGGATGAAAGGAACGCACTTGTTTGCATTGTTGCTCCTTCATGCACAGCATACAAAATAAACTCCTCGATTTCAAAGTACAAAAAGCCGGCGCCTAATAAAATAGTGACAATCAACCAACCGATCATCCCTGTCTTTTTGCCTCTTCGCATTTCATAGACGGCAAGGCCACAGGTAAAGCTACTTGTAAGCAGAAGAAACGTTTCAATCAAAACCGTTTTCAACTCATACAGTTCCTCCGGCCCCGGTCCGCCCGCCGTTCTGGGGACGAGCACCAGATACGTAGCAAAGAGGGTGGCAAACAGAGCAAATTCCGCTCCAAGAAAAATCCAAAAACCTAAAATATTTAATTGATTTTGTTTCGTTGAATACTCTAGCGGAACATTCGCATGTTTTTGAGCCATTTCCGCCATTTTTACTCCCTCCTTGCTTCCGTTTGTTGAATTTCTTCGACCGGCACATGGTACCCATCATCGTACTCAAAAGAACGCAAAATCATGCAAATGATGATGCCGATCAGACCGATGATGGCAACAGACATCCATTCAAAAACTAAACCAAATCCCGCTATAAAGAGGAAGACAGACATGATGAAAGGACGCCCCGAATTTGATGGCATATGAATGGGTTTGTATTCAGGCTCTTCTGCTTTTCCTTCTTTCCGCTCCTTCTTCATCAACCACCAAGCATCAAGACCTTTCACTTCTGGTGTTACGGCAAAGTTGTAATGTGGTGCGGGAGAAGAAATGGACCACTCTAAAGTGCGGCCGTCCCAAGGATCGCCTGTGAGATCCCGTTCGCCTTTAAAGTACGTGTACACAATATTAATGCACAGGAAGATAAAACCAATTCCCATCATAACAGCGCCAATTGTCGAAATGACGTTTAATTCCGTCCAGCCGGCATCTGCTGGATATGTGTAAATTCTTCTTGGCATGCCCATAAATCCTAATACATATTGCGGCAAGAAACAGACATTAAAGCCAAGCATGAAAAACCAGAACGTAATTTTGCCAAGCTTTTCATTTAAAATGACACCAAACATTTTCGGGTACCAATAGTGAAGCGCAGCAAAAACAGCAAAGACCGTACCGCAAATTAACGTGTTATGAAAATGGGCGACAAGAAAATACGTATTATGATATTGGTAATCAGCCGCAGCCATCGAAAGCATTACGCCTGTAACCCCGCCGATGACGAAAGTCGGGATAAACGCCAAAGACCATAGCATTGCAGATGTCAACTTAATCCGTCCCTTATAAAGGGTAAAGAGCCAGTTAAAGATTTTTACCCCTGTCGGTATGGCAATCGCCATCGTGGACACAGAGAAAAACGCATTAACCGGAGCGCCTGAACCCATCGTGAAAAAGTGGTGCACCCAAACGAGCATGCTTAAAACGGAAATCGCCACCATCGACCAAACCATGGCCGTATAGCCGAAAAGACGTTTTCTCGCAAAAGTTGAGACAACTTCTGAAAAAACTCCAAACGCTGGCAAAATGGCAATGTACACTTCCGGATGCCCCCAGATCCAGAAAAGGTTCGCCCAATGCATTGGCATACCCTCACCTGAAAGCGTAAAAAAGTGTGTGCCAAATATTCTGTCCAATGTCATCAAGGCAAGGGCGACCGTTAATACCGGAAAGGCAAAAACAACCAAAATCGATGTAATCAGTGTTGACCAAGTAAACATCGGCATACGCATCAACGTCATTCCCGGCGCTCTCATTTTCAAAATCGTGACAATGAAGTTAATGCCGGAGATTAAGGAGCCAATCCCTGAGATTTGCAATCCCAACAAATAATAGTTTTGCCCTGGCCCCGGGCTGAGTTCATTTCCGGCAAGAGGCATATATGCCGTCCACCCTGCATCAGGTGAACCGCCAATCACAAATGAAATGTTGAACAGCAAAGCGCCAAAGAAAAACGTCCAGAAGCTGAGAGCGTTCAAATACGGAAACGCCACATCTCTTGCTCCAATTTGCAGAGGAACCGCAATATTCATCAGCCCGAATATGAACGGCATTGCCATAAATAAGATCATAATCGTTCCATGTGTAGTGAAAATTTCATTATAATGCTGTGAATCTAAAAACGTATTGTTAGGCACTGTCAATTGGGCGCGCATTAAAAGTGCGTCTACGCCCCCTCGAAAAAGCATTAACACAGCGGAAATAATGTACATGATCCCGATCTTTTTATGGTCAACTGTTGTTAACCACTCTTTCCAAAGCCATTTCCATTTTTTAAAGTAAGTTAGTACAAAAACAATTCCAATGATCGTTAATACAATGGCTGCATCCGCCATATAGATAAGGGGTTCGCCGGTAACAAAAAATTCATCCCATTTCACAGCCCGTTCCTCCTTCCTTTCGATTAATGTCCATGGTGTTGATGGTTTTCTTGTTCACGGTTATCTTGATGGTCAGAATCATCTTTCTGTTCAACTTCCTCCAATTTTATCGTGCCGTGCTTTTCTTTCGCAGGCATATTTTCTAAATGTTCGCCTTGTTTGGCAAAATCGACCCACGCCAAATGCGTTCCCGAAAAAGTCAATTGATCTTTTAAAACACCAACTTGGATGATTTCGTTAAATTGTTTTTTCGTCAGCAATGGAGCGGAGGCTTGTGTTTCTTTCACCCATTTATAAAAATCTTCTTTTTCCATTGCATTGACATCAAATGTTTGATGAGCAAATCCTTCTCCTGTAAAGTTTGAATTTCGCCCTTTAAACGTACCGACATGGTCAGCTTCCAAATAAAGAGTCATTCCCATTCCAGCCATATTATATTTTTGTCCACCCAACTCCGGAATCCATAAAGCGCTCATCCCGCCAACAGCTGTTAATTTAAATTCCACCGGAACATCTTTTGGAATGTTGACATAATTAACCGTTTCGATATTTTCCTCCGGGTAGCTGAAAATCCATTTCCAATCTGCTGCTGTTGCATGGATGACAATAGGCTCCACACCTCTTGATTCCTTAGGCGGTTTTTCAAGTTCAAATGTCGCTTTTATCGTTGGAATCGCCAAAGCAATGACAATCAACACAGGAATCGCCGTCCAAACAATTTCAAGCACTGTATTCCCATGCTGTTCGGGCGGTTCATAATCCATATTGTCAGGTCTTTCCCTGTATTTCCACAAAATAATCGCAAACAATGAAAAAATGACGACAATAATCAAAAGCATAAATCCAACAGACCAAAGGATTAAATCTTTTTGAACAGCCGCTACCGGCCCCTTTGGATTTAATAAGACAAACCGTTCGCTGCATCCTGATAACAGGAGCAAAACGGATAATGGCAAAACTTTCATAACCAACTTCAGCCAACTTGGTTTGGCCGGCATTGTGATCCCCCCTAGGATTTTCAAAAATGTGCCAAAAAAACGTCAACCAATCACTTTGAAACAAAAATCATCTGTTGTAAGTGAACTTTATCACAAATTTATGTAAAAAAACTTGAATTCAATAAACAGTCAATAAAAGATTAAAATTTTGTAAAAAAATCGCCATCAATCCGACACAAAACAGGAAATCATGTGAATCGAAAGGAATGATTGCCTCTATTGCTAATAGACGAATAAGAAAAACCGGGCGAAAAACATCAACGCCCGGTTTTTCTATTCACACACATCGGTCTTTTTGTTTTCTACATACTATACGATCGGAAAATCAGCTAATTTCTAAATCTATCTTTTTAACAAAAGCGGATAATCTCATTGTTTCCACGTTCCCAAAATTGATTTCCATTTATTTCATCAAACAGTTTGTCCATACCGCAACAGAGGCAACTTGGCAGGAAACTGTTCATATTATTTTAAGTTATAGCCTTTTCTTTCCACAAATTGTTTCATATACATTCTCACCGGATTTGAAAGAGTGCGGGCCATTTGCCCTGTCCAAGTATCTTTGCGGACACCATTTGTACGTTTTTCATAATATTTGGATACTATTTGATTATATTCAATAAGCCCCTGTTTATATATTTCTTCGTTTTGTTCATATTCTTCCTCATGATAAACATGATGTAAAGGCAATCGGGGTTTTTTTCCGGTATCAACGGCCGGATAGCCGACCGTTATGGCAAAAAGCGGGATGACCCGATCAGGAACTTTTAGCAGCGCCGAAACATCCTCTAAATTGTTGCGAATTCCGCCAATATAACAAATGCCAAGCCCCATGGACTCAGCTGCTAATGCAGCATTTTGCGCAGCCAATGCCGCATCAATAAGCGCAACCATAAATTTTTCTGTGCTTTCCAAGGATACCGTCACGTCTTTATCTTCCATTTCGCCTATTAGTTCGTGCCGGTGCAGATCTGCGCAAAAAACAAATAAATGGCCGCTTTTTTCCACATAGTCTTGGTTCCCCGCCAGTTCCGCAAGTTTTTTTTTCGTTTCCGGATTTTTCACCCCAATGATTGAGTAAGCTTGTATGTAACTTGAAGTCGACGCCGATTGGGCACATTCCACAATTAAGCGTATTTGTTCATCCGTAAGCGGCCGATCTTCAAATTTTCGAACGGATCGATGGTTTAAAATGGTTTCGATCACTTTATTCATCATCATCATCCTTTCTTTTATATTCTTTTCTCAAAGTTTAACTTTTTTAGACGCCCATTTCATCGATTTTGTTTTTCGGCCAATGCGAAACGTAAGGATTTGGCCGTAATCGAGAGTATTTATAAGGATTTCTTATAAAAAATAAAATAAATTGAATAAAAAAGCTTATTATGATAAATTAATCTGAAAAATTAAACTTTCTATCAATTTTGTTTAAAGATATAATAAAATGTAATCTTTTTTAAAGGGGGATTTGATGAAGAATCGAAACATTATGGATTGGCCGACCTTTATCGGGGCGCTGCTTTTGCTGTTAATTGTAGCCGCTCCATTAGCAGTATTCCCTGAACAAGGCGAAGCCATTGTATTAGCTGCCAGCAGCTTTTTAACACAAAAATTTGGAATATTGTATTTAATCATGGGTGCAGCAGTATTGATTTTTATTCTTTATGTTTCTTTTAGCCGATACGGAAAAATCAAACTGGGGGATCCTTTAGAAAAGGCTGAGTTTTCGACATTATCTTGGGGAGCAATGCTTTTTTGCGCTGGAATTGGATCAAGCGTTCTTTATTGGGGAACGATTGAATGGGCTTACTACTATACGGGACCTCCATTTGGCATCGAACCTAGATCAAAAGAAGCCGTTGAATGGGCGGCCGCATATGGAATTTTTCATTGGGGACCGACGGCATGGGCCATCTATTGCCTCCCTGCCCTGCCAATCAGCTATTTCTATTATGTAAAGAAAAAACCGGTGTTAAAAGTAAGCGAAGCGTGCCGACCTCTCATTGGCAAAAAAGCAGATGGACCAATAGGCAAAATCATTGATGTCTTGTTTATGTTTGGTTTGCTGGGCGGAGCTGGAACGACACTCGCTTTAGGGACGCCTCTCATTACAGAAGGAATTCATGAACTTTCCGGCATCGAACCTTCGATGACACTCCAAACAGTGGTTTTGCTTATTTGTACATTGATCTTCGCAGCAAGCGCTTACTCCGGTTTGCGGAAAGGTATTAAAATTTTGAGCGACATCAACCTATGGCTTGCCGTATTATTGTTAGTGTTTGTCTTCCTTGCCGGTCCGACCGTCTTTCTGGCGGAAACGGCTGTCAACAGCATCGGCATTATGCTTGATCATTACATGCGGATGTCTTTATGGACTGAACCTTTTAACAGTTTAGGACCGTTTGAACGAACAGGCTTTCCGGAATCATGGACGGTATTTTATTGGGCTTGGTGGCTCGTGTACGCTCCATTTGTCGGCTTGTTCGTCGCTAAAATTTCAAAAGGACGCACTGTCCGCGAAATGACGCTCGGAACAGTAGTATATGGAACGCTCGGCTGCATTCTCTTTTTCGGGATTTTAGGAAACTTTGGATTATTTTTAGAATTGACAGGCCAATACCATGTAACAGCTACATTAGATGAACATGGTGGATCAGCAGCCATTATCGGAATATTGAAACAATTGCCGTTAAGCAACATCGTGATTGCCGTATTTACTGTGCTTGCCGTGATCTTTTTAGCAACAACGTTTGATTCAAGCTCTTATATTTTAGCATCTGTTGTCCAAAAAGAAGTTGCCGATGAACCTTTGCGATGGAACCGTTTATTTTGGGCTTTTGCTCTTTCCGTTTTGCCGCTTATTTTAATGTACCTCGGCGGATTGTCCACATTGCAGACTGTTAGCATTATTGGCGGTTTCCCTTTGTTGTTTATTTTTGTCCTTTTAGCTGGTTCTTTTATCAAAGCGGCAAACCAAGATTTTTATTCCAGTAAATCTCAATTATTCAAAATGTATCCTAAAAAGAAAGGCGTGAAAAGAAACCTTCTCTCGAAATAACTGTTTTCCGGAACTGTAAAGACCCGCAGAAAACCTTTATATTCTGGCGGGTTTTTTCATGTAAAGCGGAAGAAATCGCAATCCATCTGCTTTCCTTAAAAAATTTTTCTTTTTATTTGCAAATGTGGTGTTGAAAAATAAAAAAAAATCCTCTATTCTGATAATTATAGTTTCATATGTGTACCAGCAACAGGTGCGTTATATTGCAGCCGCAATATGCGCTTAAAAGGGAAGTTTGGTGAAATTCCAACACGGTCGCGCCACTGTGATGGGGAACTTTTGATCATCAGCCACTGTTTCTGTCAGAGAAATGGGAAGGAGATCAAAAGTGTTGAACCTAAGTCAGGAGACCTGCCTGTTGTATGCACTACGACCTACGCGTCATAGGGAGGAGTGAGAAGCCATGTTCATGTTGAAACCATTTGGGTGCCTCAACACGAGCTAGGATATCCATCCCTCTTTTATTAGCGTAAAGAGGGCTTTTTTATTGTGTTGAGCAAAAATCAAATGGGAGGTTTTCGTAATGGCAGCCATTAGTTCAAATCTTGGCTATCCGCGAATTGGCGAACGCCGGGAATGGAAAAAAGCTTTGGAATTATTTTGGAATGGAGACATTTCTGAAAGCAGCTTACTGGAAACGTTGAAAAAGATCCGTCTTTCCAACTTAAAGAAACAGCATGAAAGCGGAATTGAGCTGATTCCCGTAGGAGATTTTTCGTTTTATGACCACGTTCTCGATACTGCTTTCATGTTTGGATATATTCCTTCGAGGTTCCAGCATATGGATCCCCGTTCCATCAAAACATATTTCGCAATGGCAAGGGGATCCGAAGAAGCCGAGGCTTTAGAAATGACAAAATGGTTTGATACAAATTATCATTATATCGTTCCGGAACTGGAAAATAAGCCGCCTGCTTTAATGGAAAACCGTCTGCTCAAGCTTTACAATGAAGCAAAAGATGAACTAAATATTGAGACAAAACCTGTTGTTTTAGGGCCGATTACTTTTTTAATGCTGGCGAAAAAATATGAAAAACGAGATTTTTATAAGCATTTATCTGCTTTCATCCCAGTTTATATTCAATTGTTGACAGAGTTGCATCAAGCAGGTGCAAAGTGGGTGCAAATCGATGAGCCTGTTCTCGTTCAGGAAATTGATGAGTCATTGATTCCGTTGTTTAAAGAAGTTTATGAAGCTTTTCACGAAGCGAATCCATCTTTGAACATACTGTTGCAAACTTATTTTGAAAGTCTTTCTCACTATCAACATATTGTTTCATTGCCTGTTGCTGCTATCGGTCTTGATTTTGTACATGATGGGGGAGCCAACAGTGCAAACATCCAAAAATTCGGGTTTCCAAAAGACAAAATATTGGCTGCCGGTTTAATCAGCGGCCGCAACATATGGAGGGCATCATTAGAAGAAAAAGCAAGTAAAATTGATTTTCTCGCTCAGCATGTTGATGTTGATCGATTGATCATTCAACCTTCCTGCAGCTTGCTCCATGTGCCGGTTACAGTAAAAAATGAACACGAATTGCCGGAAATTTTAAAAAATGCTCTCTCCTTTGCAGACGAAAAATTAAGTGAAGTCCATCAGCTGACACAATATGCAAAAGGTGAATTAAGTATAAGCGATTTACGATACAATGACCGTCATTACACGCAATTTATGAATTCTGATTTTCGGACAAACCGAAACGTGCAAGAGGCAGCCGCCAAGATTGAATCCTACCCGACGAACCGTGTGGACTTTTCTGTTCGGCGCAAGCTGCATAAAAATAGATGGAACTTGCCAATTTTACCGACAACAACGATCGGCAGCTTTCCGCAAACGAAAGAAATCCGCCAAACCCGTTTAAAATGGCGGAAAGGCGAATACACAAACGAGCAATATGAGTCTATCATCAAAGATGAAATCAAAAAATGGATTGATATTCAGGAACAGCTTGAACTTGATGTATTGGTTCACGGGGAATTTGAACGAACGGACATGGTGGAATATTTTGGAGAAAAACTAAAAGGAATTGCTGTTACCAAAAACGGCTGGGTGCAATCTTACGGTTCTCGCTGCGTTAGACCGCCGATCATTTATGGCGACGTTGCCTTTGATCAGCCGATGACCGTCAAAGAAAGCGTCTATGCCCAATCATTGACGGACAAACCTGTAAAAGGAATGCTTACTGGACCTGTCACAATCTTAAACTGGTCTTTTGTCCGTGATGACATTAGCTATGCGGACGTTCTTCGCCAGATTGCCCTTGCCATCCGCGAAGAAGTATTAGCTTTGGAGAAAAACGGCATAGGAATGATTCAAGTTGATGAACCTGCTATCCGTGAAGGGCTGCCGTTAAAAAGATCGAAGCAAAATCAATACATCGAAAACGCCGTCGAAGCTTTCAAACTTGCCACCAGCTCCGTCAAACCGGAAACACAAATTCATACTCATATGTGCTATTCCCAGTTTGAAGATATGATGGAAGCGATCGATAAGCTTGATGCAGACGTTATCTCGATTGAATCGTCCCGCAGCCACGGAGAACTTGTTCATGCTTTTGAAAAATACCAATATAAACGGGAAATCGGTTTGGGCGTTTATGACATCCACAGCCCGCGTATACCTTCCGTCCAAGAAATAACCGAAAATATCGATCGTGCATTAAAAGTACTCGATGTACATCAGTTCTGGGTGAATCCTGATTGTGGTTTAAAAACAAGAGCGGTCACCGAAACTGTCAATGCACTCAAAATCATGGTGGAAGCGACAAAAGCGTATCGGCAAGCCATCGCCGCAAAACAAATTTGATCCTATTAAGCAAAAGGTACATTTGCTGAAACCGTTTCAGATGTTCCTTAAAAAGGATAAAGACCGCACAATTCAACGATGACTTTCGCTGTATGAAAAATAGCGCAACCATCATTGAAACATAAACAAAAGGCGCCCGGATTAAGGCGCCTCTTTTGATTTTGCACGTCATTTGCGGATGATTGTTCCTAAAAAAATGATTGTACAGCCTGCTTCAATTTTGCCGCACTCTTCTTGACATCGTCCGCATAACTTATGGCGGATATGACGGCGACGCCGTCGGCTCCGTTTGCAACGACTTGTCCGGCATTTTCACTGTTGATGCCGCCGATGCCGACGATCGGAATTGCAATGCCTTGGTTGCGCATGCTGGAAATGATTTGCGGACCTTGCGCTTTTTTGGCGTCTTCTTTCGTCTTCGTCGAAAAAATAGGGCCGACGCCGATATAGTCTGCGCCTTGCGCAATGGCTCTTTCCGCTTCCTCAAACGTATGAGCCGACACTCCTAAAATTTTATCGCCAATTTTTTGGCGGACAATTTCGGCTGATTCATCCTCCTGACCGATATGAACGCCATCCGCATCAAGTTTCAAAGCCAGATCGACATCATCGTTTACAATAAAAGGAATTTGATGTTTTTGGCATATTTTTTGCAGTTCTTTTCCGAACTTTAGCTTGTCCTCGCCCGTTAATGCGCCTGTTCCTTTTTCGCGGTACTGGAAGATGGTGATTCCCCCTGCGATCGCTTCTTCAAGCACATCAAGAGGATTTTTCTTGCAATTTACACTGCCCATAATAAAATACACTTTTAAAAGCTTTCGCAGTTCATCTGCTGTCACTTTCGGCATAATCCATCACCTACGTATTGAGATTTTCCAAAAAAATTGCTGAAAACATCGACCTCTTATTTTCGGCAAAATGAACCCCTTTTCTTCAAGTCGTCGCTTGTCACTTTTTCCAATTGATTCAAAAACTCGATTTGAAAGCTTCCCGGTCCCCTGCCTTCTGTCATACTGTATGCTATTTCCGCCGCCACACCATAAGAGACAAGGCTTGCCACTGAGGCAACGAGCAAATCTTGTTCAACTGCGGAAAAAGCGCCGATAATGGATGATAACAGACAGCCTGTGCCCGTTACTTTTGTTAAAATCGGATGTCCGTTCTGGACTTGATATGTCGTTTGGCCATCTGTCGCAACGTCTTCTTTCCCGGTTATGACGACAACAGCGTTTAACTGCTTTGCCGCTTTCTCAGCCATTAAAACTGGATCGGCAGCTGAACCAACGGCATCCACTCCTTTCATTTGGAGCTTTTCGCCGATAACATTGGCAATTTCAGGCGCATTTCCGCGAACGATGGAAACACGAACCTCTTTTAATATTTGTTGGGCAGCTTCTGTCCGGTAAGGTGTGGCGCCAGCGCCAACAGGGTCTAAAATGACCGGTACGCCGTTTTCGTTTGCCGATTTTCCCGCAAGTATCATCGCTTCCACGACATCACTTGTTAACGTCCCGATATTTAAGATGAGTGCGCCGGCTATTTTCGCCATATCCGCCACTTCTTCCTTTGCATATGCCATTACCGGCGAAGCCCCAATCGCCAACAAACCATTTGCTGTAAAATTGGTGACAACGACATTTGTAATATTATGAACAAGAGGATTTTGGCTGCGCACCTTCTCCAGTGCGGAACCTAACATTTCAATATTCATCATCTCACTCCTTCCAACATCGGAAAAAACACGCTTATTTGCAGCATTTTTCCCGAAAGCAAAACGCTGTTAAGGACATTATATCAGATACAAAACTTTTATTGGCCGCTGCAGTTTCGGTGGTTAAATTATGTTATAATACTATATTATCAAAATGGATTGTAAATCATTTCTTATAAAAAATGTGTATGAATCATTATCCAAATTGTTGAAAGAATATACATGTTCATTTATAATGTTTCAGAATAAAGTTGAAAGGATCTTCAAAAAATTTTTTTCTATATTTTTTTTAAGGAGGTACAACATGAATCAATATTTGAGAAAAATAATAGCCTTCGCGGCTATGGCAACATTGCTGTTTATGCTTTCCGCTTGCGGATCGAACAATTCCGGCAAAGACAATGCAGCCGGCAATGATGAGAAAAAAACATTGAAAGTAGTGACAAACGCGGCATACGCACCGTTTGAATATATGGACAAAGGTGAAGTCGTCGGCTTTGATATCGATTTTATCAACGCAGTGGCGAAAGAGGCCGGATATGATGTAGACATCAAGCATACCGGATGGGATCCAATGTTTGCAGAAGTTCAAGGCAAACAAGCCGACTTGGCAGCTTCTTCTGTGTCCATTACAGAAGACCGCAAACAAACATATGATTTTTCGGTTCCATATTTTGAATCGACACTTATGATTTTAGTTCCCGAAGACAGCGATATTCAAAATGCGCTTGATCTGAAAGGAAAAACGGTTGCCGTCCAAAATGGCACAACTGGCCAGACCGCTGCCGAAAAAATACTTGGCGGCGATGGAACGGTTAAAAAATTTGAAGACAACGTTCTTGCGATCATGGAGCTGCTTAACGGAGGCGCCGATGCTGTTGTGGCTGACAACGCCGTTGTCAACGAATATATTAAAAACAATCCTGACAAAAAATTAAAAGCCATTAAAGATCCGGAAAACTTTGATTCGGAATATTACGGTTTGATGTTCCCGAAAGGAAGCAAATTGAAAGCAGAGCTTGACAAAGCGATCAATACAATATTGGAAAACGGAACGTACAGTGAAATTTACCAAAAATGGTTTGGTGTAGAACCAGATATCGATATATTAAAAAATCAGCAATAATTTTTAGCATTTCGCCGGCATTTTGCTTGTCCGGCAATACATGCGGGGAGATATATGTATGAATTTTCGTTTTGATCTGATAGCTGAATATATGCCCTTTTTCCTACAAGGAATGCTCGTCACAATTGGACTTTCTCTTGCGGCGATCGCCATCGGCACTGTTTTAGGTCTTTTCATCGGCATCGGGAAAATTGCGCAAAATCCTTACATTCGCTTGCCCTTTACATGGTATGTTACATTTTTCCGAGGGACGCCTCTTTTTGTGCAAATGCTGCTTGTCCACTTTGGCCTCGTACCGCTGATAATTGGTGATACAAATGGAATTATTGCTGCCATTGTTGCACTTTCTTTAAATTCCGCCGCCTATATAGCGGAAATTTTTCGGGCAGGCATTCAATCGATCGACAAAGGTCAGATGGAAGCGGCAAGATCCCTTGGCATGAGCCATAAACAGGCGATGCGCTACGTTATTTTGCCGCAGGCGACAAAACGGATGATTCCGCCGCTTGGCAACGAATTTGTCGTCCTTATTAAAGAATCGTCGATTGCAGCGATTATTGCCACTCCAGAACTGATGTATTGGGGACGAGCAATGCAAGGGCAATATTATATTGTATGGGAGCCGTACCTCACCGTCGCCCTTATTTATCTTGTGCTGACATTGTCTTTAAGCAAGGTGTTGAGCTTTGTTGAAAGGAGAACAAAATCCAGATGATTCAGGTGAAGCATTTAAAGAAGAGCTTCGGAAAAGTAGAAGTATTGAAAGATATCAGCGTCGACATTAAAGAAAAAGAAGTTGTCTGCGTTATCGGCCCTTCCGGTTCAGGGAAGAGTACGTTTCTCCGCTGTTTAAACAAGCTCGAGGAAATTACTTCAGGACAAGTTATCATCGACGGACAAGATATTACCGATCCACACGTGGACATGAATAAAGTGCGCCAAGAGGTTGGCATGGTATTCCAGCAGTTTAACTTATTTCCCCACAAAACAGTAATTGAGAATATTATATTGGCACCTGTCAAAGTAAAGGGAGTTTCTGAAAAGGAAGCAATTGAAAGAGGGATTTCACTGCTAAAAAAAGTTGGGCTCAGTGAAAAAGCCGACAGCTACCCTGACGAATTGTCGGGCGGGCAAAAACAGAGGGTGGCCATCGCCAGAGCGTTGGCGATGAATCCAAAAGTTATGCTTTTTGACGAACCAACTTCCGCCCTTGATCCGGAAATGGTCGGTGAAGTGCTGAATGTCATGAAAGAATTGGCAAACGAAGGAATGACGATGATTGTCGTAACACACGAAATCGGATTTGCCAAAGAAGTTAGCGACCGGATCCTATTCATGGATGGCGGCTATATTATTGAAGAAAACGCTCCAGAAGAGCTGTTCGGCAACCCCCAACACGAACGGACAAAAGCATTTTTAAGCAAGGTGCTGTCGTAAAATGGATCAATAGATGGGCATATTCTTGTCCCGTCATTGATCTTTTTCTTTTCTTATCCAGGCGTAAGAAGAAAAACGTGAAAATAATTTTCTTCCCATATCAACGGTGATATACTAATGGGTAGTAGAAGCAGTAGGAAACATAAAAGGAGTCGGTCAATATATGATTGAAGTAATCACATATGCTGAATGCATTATACGACTGAAAAGTGAACAAAACTATGAGGAATATGTGAATGATTTACTGCTAAATTTACAAACTGATATAAAAGTTAAAAAAATTATTTCTGTTTCAAAGCCGGAAAAAAATTATAAGAATGGATCCCTTGAAACGAATGTCTTTGCACTATTTGTATTAAACATTCCCGAATCCAATTCACCAAAAAAAGTCGAAGAATATGTTGACCATATTGTTCCTTTCTTAAAACGGCATGTTCCAATGTGCAATAACATCATTAGTACAAAGATTGTACAAATGAAAAGAGCTCTTGAAGAGTAAATATGAAAAGAAAATGCTTTTTTACATACATCTCCTTCATCTTTTATACCTTAAATAATTTTCTATATTTTTTCGGAGTCATTTTCTCTATTCTTTTAAATGTTGCTCCAAAATGACTGGGGTCTTTAAACCCAACCAAGTGGGCTACTTCTTTTAAAGAAAGTTCGGGGTTTGCAAGCAATATTCTTTTCGCTTCACGTATTCTCAGTTGTATTAAAAACGAATAGGGACTCGTATGAAAAGTTTCACGAAATAGAGAATTTAAATATTGTGAGCTTACACCGGCGTATTCTGCTATATCTTTTAACCCGATATCATCGGAATAATGCTTCTCCAACCAATCAACCGTCATTTTGATCATTTTGTAATTAGAAATTGATGGTTGTTTTGCAGCTTTTCCGGATTTTTTTAACATCATGATAAAACGGTATAAATCCTCTGATAATTCCAATCGGGAAAATTCAGAATTTTCCTCAACTTTATTCATCATCTTGATAATTAAATCGGAAAAACAATGTTCTTTCGTCTCCGCATAAAGGGCGGAATAATGAATTTCTAATGAATCTAAAATTTCATTGACGGCAGCTCCTCCAAATGTTACATATAATGTCGACCATTTTCCCCCGGTTGTATAGTATGAATGCGGTGTAAAAGGAGTTAAAAAAATTCCTTTCCCGGGACTTAATATATATTCTTCGCCATTAAAGGAAAAACATCCTTCTCCGGCAATGGTTTGTAGCCAATGGTAATATGGATAGCCCTCTGGTCTGGCAAAATCCTCCTCTTGCGGATTAAAGCCTATACTTTCAATAAATAAAGGGAGCGGTTTCTCGTGGGTTGAGAATGTATATCTTTTTTTGGTTTGTTCCATAAGCATAAACACCTTCTTTCTCTTTCAACATCAATTATAAAAAAAGAACCTGTGAAACACTTGGAGTGACCCACAAAAACACCTATACTGCCTGTTTCCTGAAATCAACAGGAGACAGGTAGTTTAATGTTGCCTGAATTCGAATTTGATTATAATAATGGATGTAATTTTGAACCATTTGTTTTACAATAGAATTAGTGAGAGATTGTTTTTCTTGTGAATAGAATGTTTCAGCCTTTAATGAAGAATGAAACGATTCTATCACGGCATTATCATGGCAGTTTCCTTTGCGGGACATGCTGGTGGTAATGCCTTTTTCTTTGGCTAAATGTTGAAAAGCATAAGACGTATCACTGTGGAGTAACACTTGTTTCGGTTGTCGCTCTTTTACGGCTATTTCTAGTGTCTTTAACACTAGCTGAACATCCTGTCGGTCGCTGATTTGATAGG
>ERZ1673779.10-NODE-10-length-103299-cov-28.892817_pt1 | contig 103299 bp, 96 predicted proteins | sample MGYA00580136_ERZ1673779 | MGnify/ENA primary metagenome ERZ1673779 (study PRJEB41219, sample SAMN04549633) | soil metagenome | isolation source: soil | place: USA:California,Owens Lake (dry lake) | collected 2009-08-06 ... | reverse complement strand
ATACATTCGATTCAGGAGGTGTTTTTTCCTTGTCCCATTTTACTGGGTCACTTCAAAACGAATGCCCGGTTTTTTTATGTTTATCCGCTATGTTGTATTGTTTGGTGAGCTCTAACAGAAATCGTTTATGTGCTGCTGGAGGCCGAAGATCAATCGCTTTTAACATTTCCATTCTTCTATCTACTCAATTTAGTAAGAAAACACGCCGCCCTCTGATTTAGTTTAATTGCTGATCCGCCTAAAAAATTACGTTATTTTCGTGTAAAAAATAACGAGTTATTTTCAAAACATGAGTTTCTTGACAAAGCAGTTCCTTTAACATAATATAATAAGGGAACGCATGTTCTGTTTTGAAAATCTTTCTTTCTATCTACAGCAAAAATTTATATAATCTTTTATAAGGAGTGATAGAAAAATGACTAAGGATGAATTCTTGTTAAAAGAGATTTTAAAGGCGCTGGAGCTTTATTCGGAAAAAAACAATAAAAAGCTGGAACAATGGAAAACAAACTTGGAAAGCCGCATGGATCAAATGAAAGCCGATCTGGAAAGCCGAATGGATCAAATGAAAGCCGATCTGGAGAGCCGCATGGATCAAATCAAGACTGAATTGGAAGACCGTATGAATGCCGGTTTTGCACAAGTGGAAGAACGTTTGGATCGAATGGAAATAAAGTTGGAAGCGATGCGGGTTGAATTAAACGAGACACAAGAAACCGTTGATTTTTTATCAAGCAAAAATCTTCAGCATGAGAAAAAACTTCGCAGCCTCTTCAAAGAACAGTCTTCATAGCCCTAACATCGCAACATCCTAAATTTTGAGAAAGAAAACATAGTCGTATTCAAAAAAATGTTCATAACGGCAAGAACTTTTTGATCTTTTGTGGATAGGGCGCTTTCTCAATCCAACACATACCTATCATTTCCCAATAAAAAAACAGACATATGGAAGTAATAGGAAATTTACAAAAACTGTTAAAAAAACTGTACGGTTGAGTGTCCGTACAGCCGGGGTTACAACCCTCTTCGGGCAAAGTCTACAAAACGGAATTTGTCCAGACGATGCCGCGATTCAGTGTATTGAAACAGTGTCGCATCCTCTAAATACACAAAATTTTTGACGACAACAATATGTGTAAAATCCTTCAAATCAAGATATTTCCTGTCTTCCGCCGTACATTCTTCGACCAAAATTTCTTTTTTGGCAAAACTTATTTTTAAATTTAATTCTCCTTCTAAATATTCATAGATCGATCTCTCACAAATTTCCTTCGTTAATAGAGGAACATATTTTTTGATGAAATAATCTTTATCCAAGATCACCCGCTCATTATTCAACTTGCGGGCGCGGACAACCTTCCAAATTTCCTCTTTTGCCGAAGTTTGCAGCTGTTTTTGCAAAAATAGATCTGGTTTTATCAAACCAAATTCGTAAACAATTGTTTTGACATCGATTCCTAAACTGGCGGTTACCTCTTTAAAGCTGATAATTCCTGAAAAAGGAAGGCTCATTTTATTAATATCGAGAACAATTGAGCCTTTTCCTTTGATTTTTTGAATAAATCCGTTTTGCGATAATAAATTCAGCGCTTTTCGAATCGTTTCCCTGCTTGTTTGATACTTCTCCGCCATCTCATTTTCAGACGGAAGTATTTCTCCCGGTTTCAGCTCGCCGGCCTTAATTTTTTCAGCCCATTCTTGATAAATGGAAAAATATTTGTTTTCTCTCATAAAATCACCAAGATTATTTTAACATGAATAACCGGTCAGCGAGTGAAATGAAAGACAATCGATTCATATGGACGCAAAAGCATTTCGTGTACATTGCGAGGCGGATCAGGATAATTTGCCAGAAGAATTTCCCCTGTATATTCTTCTATATCCACCTCTTTCGGTAGCTGAAAGAATGTTTCTTTACCAAAAAAATTGTTAATCACAAGCAATTTTTCATCGTCCGTATTTCGCAAATAAGCAAAAATTTCTGGATGATCCGGCAAAATCAGTTGAAAATCGCCTGTCGTCAAAATATCGTATTGTTTTCGCAGCTGGATCAGCTTTTGGTAATGATAAAAAATGGAATTTCTATCTTTTAACGCTTTCTCAACATTAATTTCTTTGTAATTTGGCGCCGCATTGATCCACGGGGTTCCCTTTGTAAACCCGGCGTGGAGTGAGTCGTTCCACTGCATGGGAGTACGTGAATTATCTCTCGATTTTCTTTTTAAAATTTCAATGATTTCCTTTTCTTGCATGCCTTTTTCTTTCATAATGCGATACATGTTTAACGATTCTACATCACGATACTCTTCAATCCTGTCAAACTTTGGATCCGTCATGCCGATTTCCTCCCCTTGATAAATATAGGGAGTTCCTTGCATGCAATGAATGGTTGTTGCCAGCATTTTGGCGGATTCTATCCGGTATTTTCCATCATTGCCGTACCGCGATACTATTCTCGGCTGGTCGTGATTGCACCAGAAAAGAGCGTTCCATCCGCCGCCTTTGTGCATGTTTACCTGCCATTCCGCTAAAATTTGTTTTAAAGCGAGAAAATCAAAATGGGCGACAGCCCATTTTTCTCCATTCGGATAGTCAACCTTTAAATGATGGAATTGAAAGACCATATTTAATTCTTGGCGATTCGGGTTTGTATAGCGAATGCAATGGTCGATCGAGGTGGATGACATTTCGCCAACTGTCATGATGTCATATTGCGAAAAAACGTTTCGGTTCATTTCGTTCAAAAATTCATGAATTCTTGGGCCGTCTGTATAATATTTCCGTCCATCGCCGCTTTCGTCATCTAAAAAGCGTTGATCTTTTGACAACAGATTCACCACATCCAAACGAAATCCATCCACTCCTTTTTGCAGCCAAAAATGCATCATTTCATAAATTTTTTTCCGAAGCGTTTCATTTTCCCAATTTAGATCAGCCTGTGTGACATCAAATAAATGCAGATAATATTGGCCGCTTTTTTCATCATATTCCCAAGCGCTTCCCCCGAATTTGGAAGACCAGTTTGTCGGTTCGGATCCGTCCTCTTTTCCATTTTTCCAAATATAAAAGTCGCGGTACTGGCTGCTTTTGCAGCTTCTTGCCTCTTGAAACCAAGGATGATCGGTTGAAGTATGGTTGACGACCATATCCATTATAATTTTTATATTTCGTTTATGAGCCTCATCGACGAGCCGATGGAAATCCTCCATTGTCCCGTATTTTTCATTAATACGGTAGTAATCGCTGATATCGTAGCCATTGTCACGCTCAGGCGATTGGTAAATCGGAGTCAGCCAAATGACATCGGCTCCCAGCTCTTTAATATAATCAAGCTTTTCGATGACACCTTTCAAATCCCCTATTCCGTCTCCTGTCGCATCATAAAAACTTTTTGGGTAAATTTGATAAACTACTGATGTCTTCCACCAAGGATGCCTCATATTTACACCACCATTAACGTTTGAATTTAGCAGAAACAAAAGTCAGAATGAATGGAACGACTAAAACGATCGCCATTCCGATAAAAAATGCTCCCCAGTTTTGGTAGAAAATCGATAAAAATCCGGGCAACCCGCCGACACCAATTGAAGCTGCCCGCACGCCATTCATCGTAATAAACATTCCCGCTATGGCTGAGCCCGCTATTGCCGAGAAAAAGGCGTAGCGAAAGCGCAAATTCACTCCAAACATCGCCGGCTCCGTAATTCCTAGAAATGCCGATATCGCTGAAGTTAAGGACAAACCTTTCAATTTTTCATCTTTCAATACAAACATCATTGCCAAAGCAGCCGAACCTTGGGCAATGTTGGACAAAGCCAGCATCGGCCATAAAAATGTTCCGCCGGTTGAACCAATTAATTGCAAGTCGACCGCAAGAAACGTATGGTGCATGCCGGTGATGACAAGCGGAGCATATAACCCTCCATAAATCAAGCCGCCGAGAATCGGGATCGTTTCAAACAAATTCACGACTCCGGTTGTAAGGGCATTGCCAATCGCAAATGTCACTGGTCCAATGGCAATAAATGAAACAAATCCGGTAATTAATAACGCAACAGGGGCAACCACAAGCATTTGAAACGCATCAGGTATGCGCTGTTTTAAAAAAATTTCAATCTTAGCTAATACATAGGACGCCACTAAAATCGGCAAAACTTGTCCTTGATAGCCAACTTTTTCAATTTCTAATCCGAACAAATTCCATGTCGGAATAGAACCTTTTTGAAGCGTCTCTCCATAGGCCCAAGCATTTAAAAGATCCGGATGAACAAGCATTAAGCCAAGTACAATTCCCAACAGCGGACTGCCTCCAAACTTATTAACCGCAGACCAGCCGATTAAACCGGGCAAAAATACAAAAGCCGTATTAGCAATTAAATTAATAATGCTGGCAAGATCCTTCCATTCTGTGTGGACATCAATAAAGGATTGATCTTTATAGAATATTCCCTGACCCGTTAAAATGTTGTTAATTCCCATCAACAAACCAGCCGTTACAATGGCCGGCAAAATGGGGATGAAAATATCAGCAAGCGTTTTGATCGCCTTTTGCAGCGGATTTAATTTTTTTGCCGCTTCATCTTTTACGTCCTGTTTTGAGGATTTTTCTAAGTTGGTTTGCTCTAGGAACTCTTGATAAACTTTTTCAACTGTTCCTTGCCCGATCACAATTTGAAACTGACCGTTCGCCGAAAATGATCCTTTCACCACGTCTATGCTTTCCAACTGTTCCTTGTTGACTAAATTTTCATCTTTTAATATTAAACGTAAACGTGTTACGCAATGTGTCGCTTTACTGATATTTTGTTTCCCGCCAATCGACTCAACAATTGCCTCTACCTGTTTTTTTAAATCCATATCCTAACCTCCCGTAATCGTTTTCAAAATCGTTATTACTGTAAACATGTATATACATGTACGGTTTTTATTTTATTCTTGTATATACAAGTTTGTCAACACAAATTCCTTTTGCAAGAAACTTGTCCATCATGGAAAAGATAAGGAAAATGACATAAAAATGTTTAAATCTTAAATCTAGTTATTATTTTCACTAAGGAAGGAGAAGTAATGTAACAACAAATTTCCAACTTTGGCTTGCTTTCATAATTGTCATAATCGCTGTTTCATTCGTAGTTTTCTCCCCCTAACGTCTAGAATCCCTTACAGGAAGCGTCCAGAGCTTTTAACAACAAACTTCGGCTGGTATTATTTAATCATTGTTTCGCTCTTTGTTATTTTCTGCCTATTTCTCATTTTTAGTCCTGCTGGAGCTATTCGTCTCGGAAAACAGGATGAAAAACCTGAGTACAGCACAATCTCTTGGTTTGCGATGCTGTTTAGTGCAGGGATGGGGATTGGATTAGTCTTTTACGGAGCCGCGAACCGCTGTCGCACCGATTTCTGATTCTAAAACCAACCAATCGGCAAAATATGCGATGGTTTATACCTTTTTCCACTGGGGGATACATACCTGGGGGATTTTTGCGCTTGTGGCATTATATTTAGCCTATTTCCAATTTTGAAAAGGAAAGCCGGGATGAATAAGTTCAGCGCTATCGCCGCTTTTAGGTAAATATACGGATGGAAAATTGGAAACTTTAGTTGACGTTATCGCAGTATTTGCAGCACTTGTTGGAGTAGCGACAACATTAGGATTCGGCGCTGTGCAAATAAATGGAGGAATTTCCTATTTATTAGATGTGCCGAATAACTTTTTAGTCCAATTGCTCATTATTTTCATCGTAACGTTTTTATTTATCATGAGCGCTTGGTCCGGATTAAGCAAAGGGATTAAATATTTAAGCAACATAAACATGGTGCTGGCCTGCGTGTTGTTGATTCTCATGTTTACTCATTGGATCCACATTGCTTATTTTAAATATGTTTACAGACACAATCGGCTCTTATATTCAAAATCTCATTCGGTTAAGTTTCCGGATTGCGCCGCTTAATGAAGATCATTGCCAATGGATTCACAACTGGACGATTTTCTACTGGGTATGGCGGATGTCTTGTTCTCTGTTCGTCGGCATTTTTATTGCAAGAATTTCTCGCGGCAGAACCATTCGCGAATTTATGATCGGCGTGTTGCTTCTTCCAGCTCTCGTCAACTTTTTAAGGTTTTCTGTATTTGGAGTGGCCGCCATTGATGTTCAGTATAGCGGTGTTGATTTAAGCAAATATGCAACGGAAGAAATATTGTTTGCTGTCTTTCATCAATTCCCTTTTTCAATCATTTTATCCATCATAGCTATTGCCCTTGTCGCACGTTTTTTATTACTTCAGCCGCTTCTGCAACATTCGTTTTGGGCATGCAAACGACATATGGCTCTTTAACACCTCCAACCAAAATTGACTTGGGGGATTGCACAATCCGTGATTGCAGCCATCCTGTTATATACAGGAGGTTTGCAAGGACTGCAAAACGCTTTAATTGTTTCCGCCTTTTCCTTCTCCTTTATTGTGATTCTCATGATGGCATCACTGTATAAATCGCTTCTGAAAGAAAAACGCTAACTGGGACTATATCATCATCCGAAAAAAATAAAGAAATATCCCCCTTCCTAAGGCTTCCTTGCATTCTTCCAAGGAAGCCTTTTACTAAAATTTCGAAAATAAGGATCCTGCATTTTTAAACATTTTGTGAATTTTTTGTTTCATTTTTGTGACAAATCACGTATAATAATAAAAAAGAGACAGCGCTTTCAAAAAGGCAGGGGGGTAAAAATGGTCGCTTCCATAATGAAATATTTTTATTTAATTGTAGCTCTTTTCTGCATGTTTACTGGGATAATGGCCGGTTTTATGCAAGAGGTTCCGCTGTCCGTCATGATTGTATTTTTAGGGATTTTCAATCTTGTCTTATATGTTGTCTTTCATCGTGAGACATTAAAAAAACGCACAAGCTGAAAACAGAATGGTGATGACTACGGCATCATTCTGTTTTCTTTACATTTTTCATCGATCTGCCTGATTGGAAATCCGAAGAATGAAGCTTTTCATAAACTTTTTGTTTATAAAAAGCGGAGGCTGGGGAGTTAAACAAATTTCGCTTATTGGCCAAACGCTCCAATTTTAATTGTTTTTCAGTAAGTTTTCGATGCAAAGCTTCCCTTTCTTTTTCATCATGGCAGTATTTTAATAAATCTTGAATGGTCATCAGTTCTTTTTTTAGTTCCGTCTCTTCATCCATCATACCGGCGTTTTTCAGCAGTCGGTATGCCATGCGCAGTTCTTCGGGGATATGAGAAAGATCATCAAGCTTCATCTCTTTCCCCATCCCCGGAAGATCTTTAAATTGTCCATCTTCGTATGCTTTTTTGATCCGATCCTCTGCAATCAGGAAAAACATGTCCAATAACATCTTCTCCTTTCCGTGATTTTCACTATTTCACGCTTTTGAGCGCTTTTTCATGGCTTTTGTCAAATACCCGCCTTTAAAAGAACGTATTTCATATGAGCTTAAAAATGCTTTCGGTTCGGTATCGCTGACCAATTGTAAAAATTCTTTCTCGCGTGACCGCTTCGCAACCACATCCAACCGATACCTTTTCGAATTCATTCCCTCTCCTTCAAACACTGTGACGCCAAATCCGGCTTCCCTCAGTTTCTTGACTAAATCTGAATGTTTATCCGTTAAATTAACGTGATACGTCACATATCCAAATGCTAGTTTTTTCTCAAGTTCTCCTCCAAGCAAAAGTCCTGCACCGAATCCGAAAATATAAGCCGCAATGTTGTATACGTTCGAAAGATCCTGAAATACAATCCCTAAGGCGACAATATATATTGCCGCTTCCAACAGCCCGATCCCAGCAGCAGCTTTTGTTTGATTTTTTACCAAGAAGATGGTCCGGATCGTCAGCACCGGCACATACAAAAGTTGCAGCAAAAAGATAAAAATCGCTTGCATCAGCATGTCGATTTTGACACTCCTTTATTGAATAACACGTTCCCTTAATGAAAAAATGTCACATCATAACTTTTTTCCTAAAAGAAAAGGGAACTTATTCGTTAAATCTTGATTTTTTTGCTTTAAAATCACGTTGGTTGCCTGTTTTTGTTATCATATACTTTAGCAAAGGAGCCACCAAAAATAAAATAAAAAAGATTCGAAATAAATGGAAACTCGTCACAATGGAAACATCTGCATGAACGCTTAATGCTGTAACCGCCATTTCCGTAATGCCGCCAGGAGCCACACTTAAAAACATATCAAGAAAGGAATAATGAAATTTTCTCTCCAAAAGATAAGCTCCGGCTGTGCAAAATAAAATCAATCCTGCATTCAACAACAGAACAAGCCAAATAAGTTTTCCCAACTTTTTTTGTTCCGAAAAATCCGTCTTATATCCTAAATGCGCCCCCAGCAAAAGCTGCCCGCAGTCGATCCAAAATTTCGCTATATCCGGCGAACCAAGCTCAAGATGGTTCATAACAGCCGCTGCTAATATCGGCCCTAGCAAAAAAGGAATAGGGAGATGAAGCTTTTTTCCCAACCATATGAATAAAATCGTGAGCAGGCTTAAAAACACCCACTTGAGAAAACTGTAATCAATCCAAAAAAAGGATGAACCGCTAAGCATAGCTTTGCTAGGTGCATTATGAAAAAAATGCGTCGAAAACCAAGGTACAATAATGATCACCATGATGACTCGAATCGTTTGCATGAGCAATACGATGGTTTCGTCAACATTTTTCAGTTCTTCGCCTAAAACCAACATTTGCGACATGCCTCCCGGAATACTTCCGAGCAAAGCAGTATTTTGATTAATATGCACCATTTTAGAAGTCAAAAGAGCCGCTGCGATCGAAAACATTAAAATGAGAATAGTTGCGGCAAGCATCAACGGCAAATGAGAGAACATGTTTGCCGTCGCTTCTTTAGTGAACGAATGGCCGAGCTGCAAACCTAAAACAACGAGTCCTAATTGCCTTAAAATGTAAGGCCAAGTTAAATCACGGAAAAATTTTTTGCCGACCATGACCGCAAACATCGGGCCAAGCATCCAAGGCAAAAAAATCCCTATCCAGTCAAATAGAAATCCGCCAAAAAGGGCCAGCATCGCTGTCAATAAAAATTTTTTCATATTCATCACCCCGAGACCCGATTCCTTCAAACATGACGGAAACAAAAAATGCTTTATTGAAGGTTAAAAAATAGATGCAAATATTTATTTTCGCAAGCGAAAGGGTTGAGCGCTTAAATAAGCAGCCGTTTTCCATATCCACTCCAGCGGACCTTGGCGAAAATGTTGAAACCAGACAATGCTAAAAATAATTTGGACAGCAAAAACGGCAATAGACAACAGCAAGCCTGCAAACGGCCCAACTTTGCCATATAAACCTAGCCCTATATTATAAAAAATGAATGTACAAATCATTGATTGCAAGATGTAATTCGTCAGCGACATACGTCCAGCTGGCGCCAAAAAACAAATGATTTTTTTAAAAAATGGCCGAAAAGATAAAAAAATGAACGAAATCACATAAAAAAGCATCAGAAATGGCGCACCGACAATCAAGTAAACGTGATCGGCCGCAACAGAAAAGGCACTGATCGGAAGACCAGCCAATAGCCCAACAATCCAAACAAGTTTTAACAAACGCATATGTTTATTCGGATCATGGAAAAGCCTTTGTTTTGCAAAAGCCATCCCGACTAAAAACATGCTTAAATATGGCAGCATGTTCAACAAGTAAATGAGCGGATGAAACGGCCATAAACCTGACATTGATAAGTAGAACAAGCGATCATCGATTCTCCTCTGGAAAATATCAGCAAAGCCGCCTTTTTGATATGTTTGGAGAGATTGTTCAGCTTCCTTTTCCATTCGTTCGATGTATTCCTGATCTATGCTGCCATACATCACATCATCATGTTCTGCGGCAGCAAGGATGCCAAGGGGAAATGCATATAAAAGATAAAAAAAAGCCGCCCAAATCAGCAAAGTTTTGCCACTTGATTTTTGAAACAATAGCAAGATCAACCCCAATAGCGCATAATCCGTTAAAATATCGCCGTCCCAAATGAAAAATGAATGGATCAAACCAAATAAAAAAAGCATAAACAGCCTCCGAATATAGACCGGAACAAACATTTTTCCTTTCCGTAATACCCGTTCTCTCATGACAACGGCGCCAAATCCGAATAAAAGGGAAAACATCGTAATAAACTTCGTTTGCACAAATAGATCTAATAAAAACCTTGTCATAAAGTCAGCGCCGTTCCAATTCTTTGTAAAAAAATTGCTTTCGCCAATTTCGTTTAAATATACATCCGGATAACTGAAATGCGCCATATTGACAAGGAGAATACCAAAAAGAGCAAAACCGCGTATTGCATCGACAATTTCCAGCCGATCTTCCGTGTGGTTGGAAGACAAAAAATTACCCCTTTCTTTTTTACTTATTTTAACATAAATAAAACGATTGCCGCTTTCTTCTTCCATTCCACTGATCACAAAACAATTTGTTTATACCATTTCAATGACAATGGTTTTATTATCAAGTATGATAGATATATAAAAAAACTTCTTTCTATCAACAAATCCGCAGGGGGAGCATTTGCTGAGAGTGAACGTCTTTTCGTTCTGACCCTTTGAACCTGTTGGTTAATGCCAGCGAAGGGAATGCGGAATGGTAAGATTCGCTTGATCTTCCCCCTCGGTATTGGTTGATGGATCATACTTAGGGGGTTATATAATTTGGAAAGAAAACGATTATTAACATTAGTGGAAGCGGCCATTTTTGCAGCACTTGCCGTCATCCTTGATTTTCTTCCGTCCATCCAGTTATCATCAGCCATATCCATTTCCATTGCAATGGTGCCTTTATTTATTTTGTCTTTCCGTTCTGGGGCAAAAGCAGGATTTATTTCCGGCTTTTTATGGGGAATTTTGCAAATTGTCTTAGGAGACGGAGAAATTTATACGCCTGTCCAAGGGCTCATCGATTATTTTCTTGCTTTTACGTTTATAGGATTTTCCGGTTTTTTCAGCACAGCTATTCAAAACCGGCTGAAAGAAGGAAAGAAACAATCTGCTCTTGGTTTTATATTGATCGGAGTATTTGTCGGCAGCTTGGCCCGATATTTTTGGCATTTTATCAGCGGAGTCTTCTTTTTTGGACAATACGCGCCTGAAGGGATGTCTGCCTTTTTATACTCATTCATCGTAAATGGTGTCACAATGCTTGGCGCGTTTATTTTATGTGCGATCGTTGCAGGCGTTTTAATTCTCGCAGCGCCAAAATTAGTGTTAAATCGATAAAAGGGACTGTATGAAAAGCCTATTTTAGTGTCACATATTTCCAAATAAAAGACCAAAGAATGTTGATTTAACAGCATTCTTTGGTCTTACTTTTTTCATGATTGGGCTAAAAAAACCATTTTCCGGACAACCCCTCTGAAAGTAGCCGACATTCGCCAGCTACTTTCAGATAAAAATCGAAGGGGAGAAACGCGTTGTTTTTCTCCAATTGCTTCTTCTTAGGACTTATCGGACAGCCCCTACTTTTTCCTTCATAAAGAATACTCCTTGAATTGCACTAAATATTTTTTTAATTTTTTTCGATCCACTTTAAAACCAATTCCTGGCGCTTCTGGTACGGAGACGGTGCCATCGGAAACCGTCACTTCCGGTTCAATAATATCTTCCTCCCAATACCTTGAAGAAGCTGATATATCCCCCGGAATTACAAATTGGTCAAGCGTTGCCAATGCGATATTATGCGCACGTCCGACACCTGAATCAAGCATACCGCCGCACCATAGAGGAACATTTTCTCTCTTACAATAGTCATGAATCTTTTTGGCCTCTGTCAATCCGCCGACACGCGCAATTTTCAAATTGATGACTCGACAGCTTCCAAGTTCAACAGCTTTTTGCGCATCTTGCAAAGAGCAAATGCTTTCATCAAGGCAAATCGGTGTTGTCAATTCTTTTTGCAGTCGACTATGATCAATAATATCATCATGGTCAAGCGGCTGTTCAATCATCATTAAGTAATACTCATCCAATTTTTTTAAATGATTGATATCTTTTAATGTGTAAGCGCTGTTGGCATCTGCCATTAAAGGCAGATCGGGAAAATGGCGGCGGATTTCTTTTATCACTTCAATGTCCCATCCCGGTTTAATTTTTATTTTCACCCTTTTATAACCTTGATCCAAGCACCGTTCAATAAGAATTAATAAATCTGTTATAGTCTTTTGAATGCCAATGCTAATACCGACTTCAATCTCCTTTTTTATTCCGCCAAGAATATTTGCAAGCGGAAGCCCTTTTTGTTTTGCATATAGGTCCCAAATCGCTCCTTCCACAGCCGCTTTTGCCATATAATTTCTTCTAATAAAGCGGAAGCGGCTGGACAATTCATCAGGATGGCCTAATGGTTCCTTTGACAAAACCGGAATGAGAAAATCCTCAATTACATGTTTGCTTGTTTTCACGGTTTCCTCCGTATACCATGGAAAGGAAAAAGCCGCACCTTCGCCAAAACCGCTTATACCATTTTCATCTACTGCTTCCACAATGAGCAGCTGCCGATCTCGAATTTCGCCAAAACTTGTAGAAAAAGGAGTTTTTAAAGACAAATTTAAATGATACAAAACAATTTTTTGTATTTTCAAAATCCAAAAATCTCCTTCTGTTCAATTATCGCTTCCCCGGTATTTCCCGGAAAATATTTTTCGATGATTTCTGAGACGGTTCTACACCAATCGCTGATTCCTAAAAAAGAAAAGCAAAACATACAACAAGAATGATAATGAACAAAACCACATAAATCCATGTTAACGAGCGAACATTGCGAATCGAACTCGTTTCATATTCTCTTGATCTGGCCAATTCTGCTTCCGGACTATTTCCTTCTGCTTCATATGACTCAATTTTTTTCCCTACTTCTTTTCCAATAATAACTGTAAAGATAAAAGCCACAATACAAATGATGATTCCCAATGTCAATAATATACCATACATCTGATGATTCTCCTTAATTTCGTTTTTGTTATTATTATTTTTACTGTCTTTCTGAAACTAGTCAAGAAATAGGAATGTGTGTCTTAACTTTTAATCAGTTCCATTTTTACCATTCAACACTTGTCTGCTTCTTCTTATTTACGAGCAATTTAAAAACATCAGGCCTTGCATAATGCCCAACAGGATCAAAATCAAATTGGCTGCAGGCGATTTGTTTCATATCCAGTTCTGCAGTGATGATGTCTTCCTTGCCAAAAACAGGTTCTGCCACATATTCTCCTAATGGCCCGACAATTGCACTTCCTCCAACACTCATCACTTCTGGGGAAGAAGCAAGTTCTTCATAACAAGCCAAATCTTTTGGGTACATATCTTTTGTTACATACTGGTTGGCAGACAAAACAAAGCATCTTCCTTCCATTGCAATGTGCCGAATCGTGGCCTGCCAAGTTTCTCTCGCATCAGCCGTAGGAGCAACATAGATTTGAATTCCTTGTGCATACATCGCAGCCCTTGCTAATGGCATATAATTTTCCCAACAGATGAGCGCACCTATTTTTCCATAAGGGGTGTCAAAAACCGGCAATGTGCTCCCATCCCCTTCACCCCAAACAATTCTTTCAGCTGCGGTCGGTTTTAATTTTCGGTGTCTCCCCAGCAATTGTCCGTCAGAGTTGAAAAATAAAACAGAACAGTAGAGAGTTCCGCCGCTGAATTCATTATCCCGTTCAATTACCCCTATCACGAGGTATACACCTGCTTTGCGCGCCGCTTCACCCAGTTGTTCTGTCGTTTCACCCGGAACCGTTACAGAATTGCTCCAATAACGATACCAATCTTTCCTGCCTTCAGCAGAACGACTCCCAATAGTTGTACCGAAGGATAGGCCTCTCGGATAAGCAGGGATAAAAGCTTCAGGAAACACTACAATCTCGGCTCCTTTTTCGCCGGCTTTATAAATCAGATCAACAGCCTTCTTTGTCGTGGCCTCCCGATCCATAATAATGGATGAAGCTTGTATGACGGCCACTTTAACATTTTGTTTTGTATTCGGCATAGGATTCCCTCCAAAAATTGAAAATTACGATAGGAATCTTTTTACGGATGGTTTTGTATCGAGAGGTGCAAGCGCTTGTTTAATAGGAGTATATAATTCATCATAAAAGATTTCAAAAATTTCACACCATCCAATTAATGATTTTTTCAGCCATCCATTTCTTCACCGGAATAAAAATTTTAAAAACTGTAATCTAACATATAGTTTATAATTCACTTAAAGACCTTTTTCATTTGTTTTACTGCCGCAGCGTGGAAATTCTTTTGCGAAGCTCCGGGAAGGAGTACAATCTATCTACATCCCCCATTACTCGTTAGTATTGCACCTTCGATTAAGTCCTGAATTTTGTATAAAAAGGAAGCGGTTGGATTGGCCGGGAATTTAGGTTTACTGGCCTGGGAGTATGATTTTACACAATAATTAGGACTTGGCCTGCACCTTCGGCTCCCGCAGAGAACACTTGCAAAACCAAAAATTGTGGTTAAACTTTTTTCAGATCTCGTTTGTCGTTCCAACAAATTCCTTTTCCATCATACTAACAACTCGAAGATAGGTGATTATAAATTGGATGGGGAAAATGCAGTTCAATTGGATGGGTATTATTTTTTCTTCTAACATTATAATGAATGTTTGGATGGATCATTTTTCATCTGTTGCGGGTGACAACGAATTCCCGATCTTCTTATCTTTTGGTTCATCTTTAATACACGTTAGGAAAAAGCGCCAAACTAATGAAAAGGGTGAAGGGTATGGACTGGAAACCGGATCGAAAAACGAAAAAGCCAATATATAAACAACTTGCCGAATACATTGAAAACGGAATAGCAGACGGTACTTTTTCTCCTGATAAACCATTGCCTTCTGAAAGATTTTTGGCCAGTAGGCTGCAAATAAATCGGAGCACAGTGTCGGCTGCATACGCTGAATTAGAATCAAACGGGCTTATTGAAAGAAAACGTGGCAGCGGAACAATGATTAGCAAAGATATATGGGGAATGACAAAGAAGCGTGTACCAAGCTGGAATCGGTATATAGAAGCAGGATCCTTTTTGCCGAATTTGCCTGTCATCCAGAGAATACGGAAAGAGACGGAGGAACATAACCTGATCAATTTGGCAAGCGGAGAATTGTCGGAAGACCTTTTTCCAGTGGCCTCCTTGCGAGAGATCATTTCCACGAGATCTTTTATTGGAAGCCTCGGATATGACCATCCTCAAGGAAATGAGATATTAAGAAATACGATTGCCAAGCATGTGAAACGATATCGGGGAATCGAGACAAATCCGGCCTCCATCCTTATTACGTCCGGCGCCCAGCAAGCTTTATATCTAATCGTTCAATGCTTGTTGAAACCGGGAGATTCCATTGTGATAGAGGATCCTTCCTATTACTACAATCTTCCGGTGTTTAAATCTGCCGGCCTCAAGTTATTTTATTTACCGGTCGGCAAAGACGGGATAAACCCGGACGATTTGCTTCCCTTGTATAAAAAGCATCGAATTAAGATGATTTTTTTAAATCCGGCTTTTCAAAATCCAACGGGAACTTTTCTTCATAAAAACCGGCGGAAAAAAATATTGGAAATATCATCCGAATATGGGATTCCCATTGTTGAAGATGATCCTTACAGCTTGATTTCCTTTATAGAAAAAGATACCTATCCGTTAAAATCAGCCGATGAACACGGAAATGTCTTATATATCAGTTCTTTATCGAAAATCGTTGCTTCCGGGCTGCGAATCGGGTGGATTATTGGCCCAAAGCCAGTGATCGAAAGATTATCAGATGCCAAACAACAAGTCGATTTCGGTCATGCCAGCTTTACTCAATGGATCGCGAACGATTTTTTGGAATCTGACAACTTTGACTCACATATCCGCTATTTGGGCAAACAACTCGAAAAAAGAAGAAGCCAGATTGTCGCAAGTCTTAAGTCCTGCTTAAAGGAAGATGTTGAGTTTTATATCCCGCAAGGAGGCATTCATTTATGGTGCAAGATGAATAAAACCTTTAACGAGATTCATTTGTTGGAAGAGTCAATCAAACGGGGAGTTATTTATGTTCCGGGATCGACAATGGGGACAAGCAAAGGATTTGTTCGTTTTACTTTTGCAAGAGAAACCGAAGAAAATATTAACGAAGGAATAAAAAGATTTGCAGACGCATTTTACAGCTTGTAAACCGTACAAATGTCATTTATGGAATACCAATCAACTAAAAAAGCTGAGTTTGGCATGAGCATCACCATCAATTCATTAACAGGCTTAATGTAAATCTTTTGTAAAGCAAAATTTACATTGAATTAGCGATGGCATCATGCTGGCTTAATATTTGTTTTATATATTTCTATAAAAAAGCTTTAGTCCTCCGTCTCCATCCAAAAAGGCACATCGTTTCCTCCACATAGTTGTTTTAAGGAATAGCAAATTTTTGCAGGATGAATATTTTTTTGCATGCATAATTCGAGAAAAATTGGCTGTCTTCCTGAAAGCGTACTTTGTTCAAAACATGATCGGTATTTTAAAAGAAAGGACATCAGGCTGTGGAAAAAATCAACTCAGGAAAAGTTTTGTTGGAAAGATTAGAAAAACATAAAATGGTAGCGGCCATTAAAGAGCCGAAATATATTGAGCGGGCGATTGAGAATAAAAACAATTTAAGCGCCGTCTTGTTAATGACGGGAACCATTTTAACGGTAAAAAGATATGTTGATTTCATCCAATCTGAAGGGCTTCCCGTCATCTTGCACGTTGAAAAAATAGGCGGTCTGGAAATGGATGGCGATGGAATTGACTTTGTTAAAAAGAATGTTCAGCCAATGGCGATCGTGACAACCAGAAACGGCATTATCAAAAAAGCAAAATCAAGCGGTTTATTTGTCATCCAGCGGATTTTTTTAATCGATACGGAAGTTTATCACAACTTAGTGCAGGACGCAGATCAAATCCGCTCAGATATAATAGAAATTATGCCATGCCGTGCACCGGATTTTTTAAACAAATTCACCAAGGTTTCGCGAGTGCCTGTTATCACAGGGGGGCTATTGACATTGCCGGAACATGCGAAGGAAGCGTTGAACAACGGCGCTGTCGCAGTAACGACGTCCAACTCAAAATTATGGAAAATCGATTTAAATAAAATTTAAAGAGAATTTACATCTGATTTATACAAAGTTAACAATCATCCTATATACTGAAACCATCAAGTGAATAGTTACTGGTGCAAACAGAGAGACCTCAAATTTAATGTATATGGTATGCATATATACATTATATTTGGAGTCTCTTTTTTGTTTTTCGCAAAAAAATGGAGGTGGTTGCATCGGACAAGTCGCCATACAAACGCAGATGACAGATCACTCACAGTATTGAAACGATTCATGCCAAAAGTCACGGACAGAAAGCTGTAAACACCATCAAACAAATTGGGCGAGGAGGAAAATAATGAAATCATTTGTAAAATTGATTTGCGCATTTACTTTAGTTTTTGTCTTGGCAGCCTGCAACAGCTCAAACAAACAATCATCAACCGACTCGGCTACTAAATCAGGCAACGGCAAAAAAACGGTTATTGAGTACTGGCATGTAAATGCTGAAACCCAAGGCGGAAAAACAGTAGAAGAGTTGGTAAAAGAATTTAATGCGCAAAGTGATACGGTAGAAGTCGTGGCGAAATACAACCCGGACATGTATAAAGGGTTGATGCAAAATTTGCAAGCTGAAGTAGCTGCGGGTAATTCACCAGCAGTTGTCCAAGTAGGATGGGCATTCTTAGACTACTTCTCAAATAATTTTCATTATGTGCCGCCGCAAGAAATAATAGATAAATATTTTCCGGAAGATAAAACATTTTTAAAAGATCATTTCTTAAAAAATGTTTTGGATTTAGCGAAAAATTCGGATGGTGAACAAGTCGGGATTCCATATTCGTTAAGCAATCCAGTCCTCTATATTAATCGAGACCTTTTACGAAAAGCTGGATTAGATGAAAATGGCCCAAAAACGTGGGAAGAGGTCAGAGAATTTTCTAAAAAAATAAAAGAGAAAACAGGAAAATATGGGTTTTATTTGCAGGAACCGGCAGATAACTGGGCGACACAAGCTTTATTAGAAAGCAACGGAGCCAAAATGATTACGGACGGAAAAGCAACATTTGCTTCAAAAGAAGGAATTGAAGCGTATCAACTATGGGCTGATATGGTGCTAAAAGATAAAACAGCCGTTCATTTGCCTTGGGATCAAGGTGTACAAAGCTTTATCGATGGCAATGTCGCCATGGCCTATACAACGATTGCTCAACGTTCCCATATCCAAGCAAATGCCAAGTTTGACGTAGCGGCAATCAAATCGCCGGCATGGGAAGGAAAAGAAGTGAAACTGCCGGCAGGAGGCGCAATGCTGGCTATTACAGCTCAAGAGGAAGACCAGCAAAAAGCTGCATGGGAATTCATGAAATTTCTTTATAGTGTTGAATCAATGGCTAAATGGACGGAAGGAACAGGTTATGTGCCTCCACGTAAAGATGTCGCGGAAGCAGAAAATGGACTTAAATCATTTTTAGAAGAAAATGAAATGATGAAGCCGGCCATCGAACAAATGGACAAGATTGTTCCTTGGGCCTCATTCCCTGGAGACGCTGGTTTACAGGCAGAACAATTATTATTAGATGTACGCGATGAAATTCTTGGAGGAAAAATATCAGTAGAAGAAGGATTGAAATCAACGGAAAAATCGATCAACGAGTTGTTAAAGTAATTTGAAGCGATGGCAGGGGTGGCTAATGTTTGTCACTTAATACAAAATTGAAAAATATTCCAAGAACAAACTTCCTTAGCCACCCTGTTTTCACCTTTATTATCGAAATAAGTGCGGAGGGTCATAAAAATATGGGTGCTGGGACAGCTTTAAAAAACAAAGAGAGTTGGAAAGCGTATTGCTTATTGATTCCAACACTAATAATATTTGCAATATTCATGTTCTGGCCATTTTTATACACGATTTATTTAAGCTTTTTTGACTGGAACATGATTACTCCGACAAAAGAATTTGTCGGCTTGAAAAATTACATTGATGTTTTATCAGATCGAAATACATATAAAATATTGGGAAATACATTTATATATATTGCTTTCTTATTAGTTATAAACTGTATCATACCGTATCTTTTTGCTTTCGTTTTAGATTCAATCTTAAAACGATTTAATGGCTTTTATAAAAGCGCCATATTTTTGCCGGCATTCATCTCATTGGTCGTCGGTTCGATATTGTTTACGTGGATTTTAAATCCAGTTTCCGGACCTGTTGCCATTATTTTAGGATGGTTCGGCATTGAAATGCCGATTTGGAGCAAATTAGACGGCTGGGTGATATTGGTTTTAAGTTTGATTACATCATGGAAAGTGTTTGGCTACAACTTTATCGTCCTTTATGCTTCGATAAACGGTATTTCACGCGAAATAATAGAAGCTGCCCGTTTGGATAACGTGCCTTTATGGAAAATATTTTTCCATATCGTCTTGCCTATGAGCAGCGCCACTGGCATTTATGTATTTATCATCACAATCGTCCAAGGGCTGCAGTATGTATTTACACCCATAAAAGTAATAACGCAAGGCGGTCCAAATTACGCCAGTTCAAACGCGATTTATCACGCCTATCACGAAGCCTTTGTACTTTACAGAACAGGACACTCTGCAGCTTTATCGATCATTACAATGTTGATCTTCCTCATCTTATTAATTCTTGAATTTAAGTTTGTTGAAAGAGGTATCTATTATGAAAATTAAACGATCCGTTGCGATACCTTGGCACATGATTTTTGTCATCACAATCATTATTCTTTTATATCCTATCGTTTTTGCATTAGGCTCATCGTTTAAAACGTTGGAAGATGCCTACAACAATGTTTTAAATATCATTCCGTTAAATCCGACATTTGAAAACTATATCACATTCTTTAATAGTTTACCTGCTTTCAAAATTATGATGAATACGTTCATTATTGCCTCTGTTGCGACAATTTTCAAACTGATTACATCATTTTTAGCAGCGTATGCTTTCGTATTTTTGCAGTTTAAAGGGAAAAACATTTTATATTTTATGTTAATTAGTACAATTTTTATCCCTTTTACCGTAACTATGATTCCAAATTATTTAATCATATCGGATATCGGTTTAGTCAACAGCGTTTGGGGTGTTATTTTGCCGCAGCTTGCCAATGCGCTTGGTATCTTTTTAATGAGGCAGTCGATGAAAACAATCCCCATCTCGTTAATTGAAGCAGCGAAACTAGATCATATAGGACACGCCCGGATTATGAAAGATATCGTTCTACCATTGGTTAGGCCGGCTGTCACATCAACAGGCATCTGGTTTTTCATTACTACTTGGAACGAGTACGTATGGCCGGTGCTCATTTTAAAAAGCAAGGAAAATTATACATTGCCTCTTGCTTTACAGATGTACATCAGCTCAGAAGGAGGCACGAATTTTACTGTCGCCATGGCAGTATCAGTCATCACAATGATAATACCTTTAACTTTATATTTAATTTTCCAGAAGTATATTATCGGAACATTTACTTCTTCTGGAATTAAATAACGGAGGATGACAATGAAGGAAATAAGATTTGAAAACGTTTGGAAATCCTATGGAAAAACACATGTTGTAAAAGGGCTCAATCTTACCATTCATCCTGGAGAACGTTTAGTTCTTCTAGGTCCGTCCGGATGCGGCAAATCGACAACTTTACGCATGATTGCAGGCCTTGAAGAAATTACTTCGGGCGACTTATATTTGAATGGCGTAAAGGCGAATGACATTCCAAGCGGAAAAAGAAACGTAGCGATGGTATTTCAAAATTATGCACTATACCCCCATATGAATGTCGTTGAAAATATTATTTACGGTTTAAAAGTTCAAAAGGTTCAAAAAGACGAAATTCAAAAAAGATTAGATGCTGCATTAGAAATGCTCCAGCTGAAAGGCTATGAAAACAGATTGCCGAAAGATTTATCCGGCGGTCAAAGACAGCGTGTTGCTTTAGCAAGAGCCATTGTAAAAAAATCTGATTTCTTTCTGCTTGATGAACCATTATCAAATTTAGATGCGCAGTTAAGAGTGTCGGCCCGAAAAGAACTAGTGAAAATCCATGAAATGTATAAACAAACAATTGTTTATGTTACACATGATCAAATTGAAGCAATGACTATTGGGGATCGTATTGCGTTAATGAATCATGGGCAATTGCAAATGGTTGACACGCCGGAAAATGTATATAACCGCCCTGCAAACATCTTTACGGCAAAATTTATCGGCTCGCCTCCAACGAATATTGTCGATATGGATTATCAGGATGGCAAAGTGGTGATCGGGAAACAATCATTTTTATTGCATCCGATGTGGATCCGACAAATAAATGAATGCAATGCCAAAACGTTTGTTTTTGGAATTCGTCCTGAACATCTAGAAATTTATAAAACTCCCCAAGAAAACACATTAACAGGCACAGTGAAATACGTGGAAAACCAAGGAAGCAGCTACAGTATTTATATAAATTTAGAAGGTCATGAAGTGATTGCATTGAGTGAACAAAAGAATTGGCATCCGGGGGAGATGGTCTATTTAAAACCAAAAATGGATCGTATTCATATTTTTGATCAAGAATCCACACAATCAATAGGCTATCCGCAAGAGCTGGATCTGAATGAAAGCAGTACATTGAATTCAAAAATCAATACAGTAACATATCTTTCATGAGGTGATTGTTTATGAAAAGAAAAATCTGTTACTCTGATTTGCCGCTTATATCAAAAGATCCTTTAAAAAATGTCCATGACTTAGTTGAATATGGAGCTGATAAAGTTGAACTATTAATGGATGGCGAAAAATGGGATGACATGGAAAAATCATTCAAAAAATTGTCTTCCAAACTAAAAGAATTGCCCATCGGCTACACAATTCATCCGCCAGCATGGGATATTAACTTAACAAGTGAAAATAAAGCGATTCGGGAAGCTTCATTTTTTGAATACAAAAAAGCGATTGAGTTTGCCGGTATGATTCAGGCTTCGCATGTTGTGATCCATCCTGGGTTCTGTTTTTCTCCGGTTTTTGACAAACGTTTAGCAAAGCAGCGAGCTGAAGATTATATCCATCAATTATGTGAATTTGCCAAACCTTTGAACGTCAAACTGGCAATCGAAAACGTCGGATACAACGGTAGTTCAATTTTTACACAAGATGAGTTTACGAGCTTTTTGGATAAGTTTGATGAAACAGCAGGATATTTGTTGGACATCGGCCACGCAAATTTAAACGGTTGGGATATTCCGCAAATAATGAAACAGACAAAGGATCGGCTGATTGCCCTCCATATTCATGATAATAACGGAACAGGAGACGATCACTTGCCAATCGGTGAAGGTACCGTTCAATGGACAGAAATCTTTAAAACGATTCACGAACAATCCATCGATTGCCAACTCATACTGGAATATGCACCCGGAACACCGTTAGAAAAGTTACACGAAGGCAAAGAAATTCTTCTAAAAGAACTTTCAACACAATAAAGGTGGAGTATTGTATTGTTACACATTGACGATTTTGATGCATATTGTTTTGACTTAGATGGAACTATTTATCTTGGCGGCAATCTTTTACCCGGTGTAAAAGATACGATCGACCGATTAAGACGCCATGACAAAAAAATCCTTTTTATCACAAATACATCGACACAAACAAGAGAAGAATGCAGAGAGCGGCTTCAACATTTAGGAATTCAAGCGAAACTGGACGAAATCATGACGGCTTCTTATTTGTCAGCTGTATATTTTTTTGAACATTCTCCAGATTCACTAGTCTATGTTGTCGGCGAAAAAGCGATTTCGGAAGAATTTCATAAATTTTCCCTAAAAATGACCGACAATCCTACGGACGCTACACATGTACTTGTCGGTCTCGATCGCTGCTTTACTTACGAAAAACTCAATTTGGCAATGAACGCAGTGCGCAATGGAGCCAAATTAATTGCAGTGAATCCGGATCCGTTTTGCCCAGTTCCTGAAGGGTATATTTCTGATACGCTGGCAATAGCAAAAGCAATAGAAGCCGCATCAGGACGGCCGATCGATCAGGTGATCGGGAAGCCTTCCTCTTTTTACGGCAAAAAAATTCTTGAAAAATTAAACATAAACAGCAACAGGTGCTTAATCATTGGCGATCGTTTAGAAACCGATATTTTGCTTGGAAAAACAAATAATTGCCGCACATGCCTTGTGTTGACCGGAGCCTCCAACAAGGAAGATATTGAAAAAAACAGGATTTACCCCGATTATATTGCAAAAAATTTGCCATCATTGTTTTTCATGAAATAAGTCATGCTGTTATACATAATTCTGTATAGGTGAAACATTCAAATGCAGGGTGGACGTGATTGCTAGTTTTGACGTGATCACGTTCCACCTGATTTTCGGCACGCAGTAATCCCAAATCAAGCAGCCTGCAAAAAATTTTTTACCGTATAAGGTCATTGATAATATTCATCCAAAGCGACAATCATCGCCCCCATCCGCTCTAATTCTGGAACAATGACGCGCTGCACTCCCCGCTCCTTTAACTCTCCGGCTGTTACTTTGCCAACGGCAGCTGCTGCAACATTGTGTTGAAATGCTTCAATAAGCTTTTCTAATGCTCCTTTCTGTTCAGCCAATTGGAAAAGCACCTTTACTTGCGGGGCTGCAGTAAACGCAACAGCATCAAGCTTATTTTCGATTATTTCATCCAACAGCTGTTCAACGGTCTCCGGATTCGGTACAATGGTGCGGTACGGCAGAATTTCATGCAACATCGCACCGTGCTTTTCAAACCAGTTGACTAGCTTTGGTACCGGTTCTCCATGCAATTGCAAAAAAACACGCTGGTTGTGAAAAGAAATTCCTTCGAGAACCCGAAGCAGCCCGTCATTCGTTCCGTCCTCATCGAGAGCATCCGGGTGAATGCCCATTTTTTTAAGAACCGCTTTCGTTTTATAACCGCGCACAGCAATTTTAGCTTCTTTTAAAACATTCGTAAATGATTCGAAAATGCCGATTTTTTCAGCCGCTTCCAAAAGAGCGTCAGTCCCTATTCCGGTCGTAAATACAGCCCAGTCAGTCCCTTTTTCCACAAAGCTCCGCAGATCAGCCTCCAATTCCGAAACAGGGCATTTTATCGTTTCTTGAATCGCTCTAATGACAGGCTCCCCTCCTTTTTTGCGAATCAACGCTGAAATTTCTTCGCTTTTTCGAGAACCTGTGACGGCGATCCGTTTCCCATTTAAGTTTCCCAATGTCTTAATTCCCCTTTCTGTTTCATATGTATATTATTATAAAACTTCCATTGATGGGTAAAACCATTTTGAGAAAAAAGGGTTGTCCGAAAAATGGTTTTTCAGCCCAATTATGAAAAAAGTAAGACCAAAGAATGCAGTTAAATCAACATTCTTTGGTCTTTTATTTGGAAACTTGTGACACTAAAATAGGCTAATCAGACAGCCCCTATGAACATTATTGGATGGCTTCCTCTACTTCTTTTACCATTTCAGAAACAGAGATCAGGCCGCCGCCGGATAAATACCAGTAGTTCGGATCCAAGTAAACAATATGGCCGTCTTTGTACGCTTTAGTCTTTTTCACCAATTCATTTTCCACTGTTTGTTTGGCGGATGACTGGCCGCCTACAACACTACCGCGATCTATCACAAACAAGTAATCAGGATTTTTTTCAACAATATATTCAAAAGAAATGCTTTGTCCGTGAGTGGAAACTTCAATATTTTCATCTACAGCTTTCAGTCCAAATTCATCATGGATGATGCCAAATCTTGATTTCGGTCCATAAGCGCTGACTTTCCCTTCATTGGCTAAAATGACCAATGCATTTTTGCCGGTCGCTTCCGCTTTTTCTTTTAGCTGTTTAATGGAATCATCGATTGCTGCCAGTTCTTTTTCAGCTTCCTCTTCTTTTCCGAAAATTTTGCCAAGAGTTTTCACATTTTCATGGAATGACTCTAAATATTTCGTCGTATCAACACCCATAAAAATGGTTGGGGCAATGTTCTCAAATTCTTCATAAACCTCCGATTGTCTACCGGAAATAATGATCAAATCCGGCTCAATTGAACTGATTTTTTCAAAATCCGGTTCTTTTAAGCCGCCGACATTTTCATATTGATCGCTGCTGTATTTGTCTTTTAAATAAGAGGGAAGATTGTCTTTCGGTACGCCTGCCACTTTAACGCCCAGCTTATCCAATGTGTCAAGAACCCCAAAGTCAAAAACAACGACTTTTTCCGGATTTTTCTTCACTTTTGTTTCGCCAAGCTGATGCTTAATCGTCAGTTCTTCTGTTTTTTCCGTTGCGGATTTTTCACCTCCGCTGCCAGCCGACCCGTTGGAGCCGCATGCGGAAAGAATGAAAATCATTAAAGAAGCAATGAGAAAAACGAAAAGTTTTTTCATATAAAAATCACCCCTGTATATTTTATTTTATCGATGATATCGCAATTTCCAGAAAAATCTTCTCTATTGAATAAGAAAATCATAATCATTTCGATTTACTGCAAAGAAAGAGCGCCACGCTCTTCCGTAAATAAGACATTTAACAGAAATTGCGATCCATCGGAATAACCGATTAAGAGAAATAAACACATATTTTGCAATTATTAATATTTTGTATATTAATATCCATGTCATATACATGTTTCAAAGTAGAATGATTGATCACTTGCTCTGTTTGGCCAACATGAACCATTTTTCCATTTTTCATCGCTACAATATAATCGGCATACACTGAGGCAAAGTTAATGTCATGCAAGACAATGACAATCGTTTTGCCCAATTCATCCACAAGTTTTCTTAACATTTTCATAATTTGCACTGAGTGTTTCATATCTAAATTGTTCAAAGGTTCATCCAGCAAAATGTAATCGGTATCTTGAGCGATCACCATCGCAATGAAAGCCCGCTGTTTTTGCCCTCCGCTTAACTGATCAAGAAATTGGTGTTCAATTTCTTCCAGCCCCATATAGCGGATTGCTTCGTCGACATGACGCTCATCTTCTTTTGTCAATCTTCCTTGAGAATAAGGGAAGCGTCCGAATGAGACGAGTTCCCTTACCGTTAATCGAAGGTTGAGATGGTTCGATTGTTTTAAAATGGATATTTTTTTCGCCAAATCATTGCTTTTGCATTTTCCAATTTCTTGTCCGTCAATATATATTTCGCCTTCATCTTTTTTAATTAAGCGGCTGATCATGGAAAGCAGCGTGCTTTTCCCAGCTCCATTAGGTCCAATAAAAGCCGTAATTTTTTGTTTCGGTATTTTTAACGTAACATCTTCCACTACCAGCTTATCCCCGTATTTTTTTGAAACATTTTTCACTTCTACCATGATCGATTCTCCTTTAATAGAAGATAAATAAAATAAATACCGCCAATAAAGTTAATAACAACGCTTAATGTTGTCGAAAAGGTAAATACTTTTTCGATTAATAATTGCCCGCCGACTAAAGCAATCAATGCAAAGAGAATGGTGCCAGCTGTTAAAATACTGTGTTTATAAGTTTTGAAAAACTCCCTGGCCACATTAATGACAAGCAGCCCTAAAAAGGTCATCGGACCTGTCAAAGCAGTCGAAATGGATACTAAAACAGCTACAATGATCAGCAGCCGTTTGACAACAAGATCAAAATCAACTCCTAAGTTAACGGCATGTTCTCTTCCGAGTGCAAGGACGTCCAAGTATTTGGCATATTTCAAAGTATAAAGGCCAACCAGAAAAATACCGACTATGGAAAGGTAGAGTAGATCTGTATTGACGTTATTGATGCTGGCAAACATCCTGTCTTGGACAATTAAAAATTCGTTAGGATCAATCAGCACTTGCATAAACGAAGTTAAACTCCCAAAAAACGTTCCCAATATTAATCCAATGAGAAGAAGAAGATAAATATCCTTCCCTGCCCTTTTAAAAAGCAGCTGATAAAAAATGAGCGCAAACAACATCATAAAGCAAAGAGAGATCGCAAAATTCACATTTTTATTCAGCATGGTAACATGGGTAGAACCGAATAGAAAGACAAGAAATGTCTGTATAAGCAAATATAAAGAGTCTAAACCGAGTATGTTTGGAGTCAAAATTCTATTGTTTGTGATCGTTTGAAATACCAATGTTGAAAAACCGATGGCGATGCTCGTGATGATAATCGCCAATATTTTAACCGTCCGGCGCGGCAATGCATAATCCCAATTGCTCCCAAGTCCCATAAAAAGGAAAATACCTATTAAAAGAACTGCAAATGCCGATAGAATGGAAAGTTTTGCTCTATAACCCATATACTTTTCTCCTCATCAGTAAGTAGACAAAAAGAGCACTTCCAATAACGCCGACGGTTAAGCTAATGGAAATTTCATACGGATATATGATCACCCTTCCTAAAATATCGCAAGCCATGACAAAAACAGCACCAAGCAATGCAGTGTGAGGCAGATTTTTTTTCAGGTGATCCCCGTTATAAATGGAAACGATATTCGGAACAACAAGCCCCAGAAAGGGAATGGTGCCAACGGTTAACACAACGGATGAAGTGATGAATGCGACAATGATAAGTCCAATATTCATCACCTGTTTGTAATTTAAGCCCAAATTTTTTGAAAATTCCTCGCCCATTCCGGCAACCGTAAATTTATTCGCATAAAAATAGGCGATGAATATAAAAGGAATACTAATGTACAGGAGCTCGTATTGCCCCTTCATGATCAGCGAAAAATCCCCTTCCAGCCATGAAGCAACATTTTGGATCAAATTATTTTTATAGGCAAAAAAAGTTGTAATGGATCCGATAATGTTGCCAAACATTAAACCGACTAACGGAACGAAAACGGCATCTTTATACTTGATTTTGTTTAATATATTAATAAAGATAAAAGTTCCAAGAAGGGCAAACAGAAACGCAACCATCATTTTTTGAAGCGGGCTTGCGTTAGCAAACACCATCATTGCAACCAAGATCCCTAATCTGGCGGAATCCATCGTTCCAGCAGTTGTCGGAGATACAAATTTATTTCTGCTCAACTGCTGCATAATAAGACCGGCAATGCTAATGCTTGTTCCCGCTATAATAATGCTAATCACCCGAGGAATTCGGCTGATAAGCAAAATTTGCGTTTCTTCATCCTTAAAATAAAATAAATCGATCGGATGAATCTCTTTTACTCCAATAAACAGCGAGGCAATTGAAAGAATGACGAGTGCCAAGAGCAAATACCTTTTTTTCATTTCTGTACTCTTTCCTAAACGTAATTAATAATGAAATTCGTTATCAATTATAATAGAAAAAAAATATATTTTCAATAGCTAATTCACTAAAAATAGTCATCGCCCTGTTGATTGAATTAAATGAAAAGGAATCATCTTCGGATTTCTTATTGACATTTCTGCTTCCAAACCGATATTATATATGAATAAATATTATTTTTTTTTAATAAATATTCAATCAATCAAAACGAGGGATTATGTATGTTCATTCGAAAAGCTGTTATGAGCGATACAGAGGCGATTTATCAGTTAATCAAGCACTATGCATTGGAAGGAATATTGTTAAGCAGAACGTATTCATCCATTTATGAAAATCTGCAAAACTTTTTTGTTGCGGAAGATAGCGGAAAAGTGGCCGGCGTTGCCAGCTTGCATATATTGGACAAAGATTTGGCGGAAATCCGCTCGCTTGCTGTTCACCCGGAACATATCGGAAAGGGCATCGGCAAACAACTCGTAAAGCAAATAATGGCGGAAGCAAACAGATTAGAAATAGAAAACTTGATTGCTTTGACCTATCAAATCGAGTTTTTTTCAAAACTAGGGTTTGAGATTGTCGATAAACAATCGCTGCCGCAAAAAATGTGGAAAGATTGCATTAATTGCCCAAAACTGCCGTCATGTGATGAAATCGCCATGTTAAAAAAGGTTTGGCAAAAAGAATTGGCAAAAAATTAGAAGCGGGTTGATCCGCTTCTTATTTTGATTGAAGCACATATTGCTGAATGGCATAAGCTACACCATGTTCATCATTTGTTTTTGTAACAACGTCGCATATTTCTTTGACCTCAGGCTCCGCATTTCCCATTGCTACAGACAAGCCGGCTGCCTCCATCATCGGCACATCATTGAAATTATCGCCAATGGCAATCGTATTCTCGATCGGAATGTTAAAATGCCGAGCTACTGTTTTCAACCCGAAACCTTTATTTCCATTCTTATTCATCACTTCAATGTTGTATATTCCAGAAGTTGTGACCGCAACCCCGCAAAGATTTTGTAAATCTTTCATCATCTTCTCTCTCATTTGCGGTTGAAACTGTAAAATAAAAAACTTTTGTACAAATAAATCGCTGCGGTTAATCACATCTTGAACATTCCGGAATAAACGAATGTTGACGGTTTCCTTCGGCTGCTCGGTTAACTGACGATATTCAAGATCCGTTAACCGGTTTTTCAATTCTTGATTCGCATTTAATGCTTCTTGAACATGATCCATCCAATGTTCCGGCACCCAAATGCCTTTGTTCGTATAAAGCTTATAAGGCGCTCTGTATGTTTCCAATATTTTGGCTGTTTCTTGCACTTCTTCATTAGTCAGCGAAATCATTTGCGGCTCTTTTCCCTCGATCATTACGACTGTTCCGTTGCTGGCGCCGATCGGACATGAAAGACGGTATTCATCCAGCAGCTCCAAAATATTTTCAGGAGCCCGCCCTGAACAAATCATAACTACATTCCCTTGATTTTGCGCTTCTCGGATCGCTTGCAAATTTTCCGATGAGATCGTTAAGTTAGAAGATAAGAGTGTTCCATCCATGTCAATTGCGATTAATTTCATCAAACCTCTCGACTCCCTTTATTTAAGTTCATATTTGACATTATATCTCAACATTGATTCAGCCGCACATTTGCCATTATTCAAGCGAAACTTAAATGGTTTCTTTTTTAAATCGGCTGCTCGCCAATTCATAATAAAATCCTTTTCTATCAAGCAATTCTTGATGGGATCCTTTTTCTAAAATTCGTCCGTCTTTGATGACCAAAATTTGATCCGCTTTTCTAATGGTATTGAGACGATGGGCAATGACAAAACTCGTTCTCCCCTTCATCAGCCGCTCCAGCGCCTCTTGGATTTTCAATTCTGTTACAGTGTCAATGCTGCTAGTGGCCTCATCCAATAGTAAAATCGAAGGATTTTTTAAAATCGCTCTTGCAATCGAAAGAAGCTGTTTTTGCCCTTGGCTGATGCCGCTCCCGTTTTGGCCGATGACCGTTTCATATTGGTTGGGCAGCTTCATAATGAAAGAGTGGGCATTGGATAACTTGCAAGCCTCCTCCACCTCTTTATCAGTTGCGTCAAGTCTGCCGTAGCGAATATTTTCCCTGATCGTTCCTTGGAACAAAAACGGATCTTGCAAAACAAATCCCATCGTTTTGCGAAGGGCGCTCCGCTTCAATTTCGAAATATCATGGCCGTCAATCAAAATTTTCCCCTTATCTGCTTCATAAAAACGAGCGAGCAAATTGATAATCGTCGTTTTTCCTGCACCAGTCGGCCCCACAAGAGCAACCGTTTCTCCAGGCGAAACATGAAAGCTGACATCATGAATCGTTTGGCTGCTTCCTTCATAAGAAAAACTGACGTGGTCAAAGATGACTTCTCCTTTTATATGTTCAAAATTGGTTTGTTTTCCGTTATCACGTTCTTCTTCCGGTTCATCAAGCAAAGCAAAAACACGTTCGGCGCCGGCAACCGCTGACAAGAGAGTATTGAACTGGTTAGCAAGATCGTTTAATGGACGGGTGAATTGCCTAGCATATTCTGCGAAAGCGACAATCGTTCCAATTGTGATCCATCCTTTTAATGCAAACATTCCGCCGATTCCGGCAATCAATGTAAAACTTGCATTGTTTAAAGCGTTCATTAATTTTGGAATAAAACCTGAAATGGTTTGCGCCCAAAATGCCGATTGTTTAAGCCTTTCGTTTTTCGCTAAAAATTCACTGATCACCCGCTGCTCTTTGGAAAAAGCTTTCACAATCTGCTGCCCTGTGATCATTTCTTCCACATAGCCGTTCAGCTCTCCTAAATTTTGCTGTTGTTCTTTAAATAACAGCCCCGTCCTCCGTGTAATCCACTTCATTCCCATGACCATCATAGGGATGACAATTAACGTGATCACTGTTAAAAGCGGGCTCATCCATAACATGACCGCAATCGTTCCGATTAAAGTCAATACACTGAAGGATATTTGAATGACCGAGCTGTTTAATGTAGAACTGACATTTTCAATGTCATTCGTCATCCTGCTCATTAAATCTCCCGCTTTTCGTTCATCAAAAAAAGAAATAGACAGACGATGATATTGCTGAAACAAATCCGATCTCATCTTATAAACGGTATTTTGCGCTACTTTGATCATCCAAATATTTTGAAACCAAATGGATAATGAATGAAAAGCGTAGATCAAAACAAGAGCCGCCAGCAAAAAGCCAAAATTTTCACCGCTTTTCTCAACGATATGGACATCAATGGCTTTGCCAATCAAAAAAGGACCTAATATCCCCAAAACAGTGCTTGCGAAAACCATTAGAAAAACAAGAAATACCCAACCTTTTTGATCAGACATATACTTCCAAATCCGTTTCAACGTTCCGGGCCAGTCTTTCACTTTCGGCTTTTTGCCTTTAGCGGCAGCACCATCTTTCATTTCCATTTTTGGATGCCGGAAAGGTTCAATAAGATGTTTGAGCGCCATACAGCCCACCCTTTCCATATTGCGATTCATAAATCTTTCGGTATAGCGGAACACGTTGAAGCAATTCTTCATGTGTTCCTGTTGCAAGCACTTTTCCATCTTCCAAGAGCAAAATGTGATCAGCTGCCATAGCGGTTGCAATTTTTTGAGTAATAATCAATGTTGTACATTTGTATTGCATTAGAGCATTCAACAGCTTTTCTTCCGTCTTTAAATCAAGCGCACTCGTGCTGTCGTCAAGCAGCAGGATTTTCGGCTTCCTCACAAGCGCCCGCGCTATCGAAATCCGCTGCTTCTGCCCACCTGAAAGATTGGCTCCTTTTTGGCTGATCATTGTATCGTATCCTTGCGGAAGTTTTAAAATCGTTTCGTGAATTTGCGCTGATTTAGCTGCCGCTGCAATTTCATCAAGTTCGGCATCTTCTTTTCCCCATGCAATATTCTCTTTGACCGTTCCAGTAAATAATAATGATTCTTGCGGGACGAGACCAATCGACTTTCTTAAATTCTCCAGCTTGATGGTATGTATATCCATTTCATCTATCAAAACACGTCCGTTCGTCGGATCATATAAACGCATGATTAAGTGAAAAATAGTCGACTTGCCCGATCCAGTTGCTCCGAGCAGCGCCAAAGTTTCCCCGGGATTTACTATAAATGATACATGATCCAGCACTTGAGAAGAAGAATCCGGGTAGGTAAAAGAAACATCTCGAAATTCAATCTTTCCTTCTTTTATTTCATTCGCCGATTGCGCCAAATCGTCTGTTATATCAATATTAGTTTCAAGAACCTCGGCAATTCTTAAGCTTGAAGCTTTGGCACGGGAAAAGGCTGAAATAATAAATGACAACATGGACAAAACGGACATGATTCTTGTCGCATAGTTCACAACAGCAACTACTTCACCGACTTTTACCTCTCCCTCCACGACATCTGCGTGCGCCACCCATAATATAATTAAAATACTGGCATTCAACACAAACAGCAAAACAGGCTGGATCATTTCCAAAAATCGGAGCACGGAAACGGTTTGGTTCTTTAAGTCTTGGTTCGCCTTTTGAAAGCGGCTCAATTCGTAATCATGCCGCAAAAACGCTTTGATAAGGCGCATCCCTGCTAAATTTTCCTGTACTATTCTATTGACGGCATCCAGCTTTTCCTGCACGATCCGGAACAGATTTCCCGCTTTTCTCATCATCCACAGAAGAAAGAGGATGAGCAAAGGGAGAGAACAGATGAGGATCGAAGCTAATTTGACATTGACGGCAAAAGCCATGACGGTTCCACCAATGACTAAAAGAGGTGCACGGAGCATAATGCGCAGCCCCATAAAAACAGTATTTTGAATTTGCGTTAAATCATTGGTCAACCTTGTCATTAATGATGAGCCGGGAAATCTGTTGAAATTAGAAAAAGAAAAGTACTGAATTTTCACAAACAACGCTTTTCTCACATCAAAACCGAAGCTTTGACTAACATGCGCTGCGTAAAACGAGTTGGCAATTCCGGCAAAAAAGGCAATAAGCGTGATGCTGAGCATGACCATTCCCCATCGGGCTACAGCATCCAAATCTTTTTGTAAAATGCCGTCATCAATGATTTTTGCCATTAACAAAGGCTGGATTAGTTCAACTGCCAGCTCGATCAGCATAAGGAAAAGAGCGATAGCGATTGCCACTCGGTAAGGGTTCAAAAAGGACACGATTTTTTTCATTTGAAAGCCTCCACCGCAACAAACAAATACGTTATATTGTCATCATACAACTTTTCTGAAAATTTTGTAACATAAAAGTCCGGGAAATGAAGAGAAGAGCTGCAGGAGCCAAGTCCTAATTACTCTGTAAAATCTCATTTCCAGCCTAACGGATCTAGATTCACGACAAAAAAACCGCTTCCTTTTTATACAAAGTTCAGGACTTAATCGCTGCAGGTTTGATTTCACAAACAACGCTCTTCCTTAACCGGTGATTACGGCGATGATCCATATGATCGCGAAACTAAGCAAGATGGTCATACTCGAGGCGATTCCGGTAAATCTGGCATTATAGCCAAATTCAACAGAATAAGGCAGAACGGCCGTTGATAAAGGAAGTATAAAACCGATCAGCAGCGTAAACTTAAACATTTCCCCAAACGGCAGCAATAAAAACAGGAAAATGCCTGCTGCCAAACCAACAACATAACGGATGGCCAGCAACTTGAAAATATTTTTCCAATAGGTTCCTTCAAATGAAAAATTTAAATAGATCCCGAGCAAAAGCAAAGATAGCGGGGTATTTGCACGGGACAAAATATCGGCAACGTCGATTACAGCACTTGGCAAATGCCAACCGACAATATTTAAGGTGCAAACCATGATATAAGAAAGCAGTGGAATCGATTTTGAGATTTTGATTGCGATCGCTTTTACATTGGCTTTCGCATTTTCTGCCGATGAGTAATAGCTTCCAAGCAAATAGCTCAGCCCGAAAACGATAAAGGCATTTCCGACATCAAACATTCCGAAATAGGTTAAACCTTCTTTCCCCCATAACCCTTCGATCAGCGGATAAGCAAAAAGGCCGATATTAAACCCGGGAACAATCATCATAAGCAGGCCTTTTGTATTTCTTTGTTCATTTTTAAACAAGAGCCAGCCTAAGAACGCAGAAAATACCCCGTATATAAAAGAAATAAGCACAAGCAAAACCAGTGAGTAGTCAAAATTCATTTGGTTAAATGTTACAATGATCAGACTTGGAAGCGTGATGTTGAAAACGATTCTTGCAACGCTTTCGCCGTCCGATTCCTGTATAATTCCCCGTCTTTTCGTAAAATATCCTAGTGCTATGATGCAAAGTGAATATAGAAACTGTTGATGGAAACCGTCCATTGAACATTCCCCTATAATTTAAAAATGGCAAATGAAAACCGAAAAGAAAACGCTCCTTGGATCCACCCAAAGGAGCTAAACAAAATTATACACAAAATAAATTCAAAATTCACGCAGAAAAACAAAAGATCCCGGAAATTTCGACGAAATTTCCGGGATCTCCATTCGATTAGCCTTTTCTTACTTCTTCTGGAACTTTTAAGCCGAGCCCTTCTGCAACTCGTGTTCCGTATTCAGGATCTGCTTTATAGAAATGGCCGATTTGTCGAAGCTTAATTTCTTCCAATTCAACAGGTTTCATTGCATTGACGATGTTTTCAACAAGGCGCGCTCTTTCTTCTTCGCTCATAAGGCGGTACAAGTCGCCAGCTTGAGTGTAGTGGTCATCGTGATCATATCTGGTGCTTTCAGCAATTCCCGAAACCGGGTATGCAGCTTGTTTTGCTTCCGGTACTTCTTTTGGTCCGCCAAAACTGTTTGGTTCATAGTAGACAGAACCGCCGCCATTGCCGTCGAACCGCATAAATCCATCCCGTTGATAATTGTTTACTTCCACTTTCGGACGGTTGATCGGAAGAGCGTTATAGTTCGCCCCAATGCGGTAGCGGTGTGCATCATGGTATGCAAACAAACGGCCTTGCAGCATTTTATCAGGTGATACATCTACACCAGGAACAAGATTTCCAGGCGAAAATGCAGCTTGTTCAACTTCGGCAAAATAGTTTTCCGGATTTTTATTCAATACTAATTTTCCTACTTCAATTAATGGATAGTCTTTGTGTGACCATACTTTTGTCACATCAAACGGATCCCATTTGTATGTGTTGGCATCTTCAAGCGGCATGATTTGCACATAAAGCGTCCAAGAAGGATAATCGCCTTTTTCAATGGCATTAAATAAATCTTCGATATGATAATCGGGGTTTTCGCCGGCTATTTTTGTAGCAGTTTTTGAATCAAGGTTTTTAATGCCTTGGTCTGTTTTGAAATGGTATTTGATCCAGACGCTTTCACCTTCTGCGTTTGTCCATTTAAACGTGTGGCTGCCGTAGCCGTTCATATGGCGGAAAGTTGCCGGAATTCCGCGGTCACCCATTAAGTAAGTAACTTGATGCAAAGATTCAGGGGACAGCGACCAGAAATCCCATACCGCCGTAGGATTTTTCAAGTGCGTTTTCGGATCGCGTTTTTGGGTATGAATGAAGTCAGGGAATTTAATGGCATCGCGAATGAAAAAGATCGGTGTATTGTTCCCTACGATATCATAGTTTCCTTCTTCAGTGTAAAACTTCACCGCAAAGCCGCGCGGGTCGCGAACAGTATCAGCAGATCCCAATTCTCCTGCAACCGTTGAGAATCTTACAAAAACAGGTGTTCGTTTTCCAACACCATTAAATACTTTTGCCTTTGTGTACTTGGACATATCGTTTGTCACTTCAAAATAACCGTGAGCACCTGCGCCTTTCGCATGAACAACGCGTTCAGGAACACGCTCTCTATTAAAATGAGCAAGCTTTTCTAATAGATGGACATCTTGAATTAAAGTCGGACCGCGATGGCCAGCTGTAATCGAATTTTGATTGTCCCCTACAGGAGCACCCCAGCTAGTCGTCAGCTTTTTATTCTCTCCCATTTATAAATCACCTCATAAATTAAAATGATATTTCTATAATTATCACAATAATATAATAACATATTTCAATTAAAAATCAATAGTAATTTAAAATTATTATAAATTAAAAGGCGAAATCTAGCATTTTTTAATCAATTAAGCAATTATTTTATCATTTATACAACCGAAAAAGATTCTCCATTATCAAAAAAAATAGGATATTTACAATGTCTAATATATACAAAACAGCTAAGAAGAAGGAATTTTATTGGTGAAAAATGAGCGGAAGTATAAATAATGCCATGTCGGTATTAGGTTGGCATTAATCGCCATCGGATTTTTGGTTGCCTTAAGCATTTCTGTGACGGCGCATGCAGGCGGTCAAAACTATGCCAGAGCATGGGAAACATTGCTTGGTGCAAAATGGAACGGTTATGTTCAAATCCAAACTTCCTATAAGAGGAAATTCTCCTTATATGATTCAGCCCTTCTTAGATGTTCTAGAAACATCCAATACTATGGCTGCTGCTGATTTCTAACCGTTCAACTAGATATCACTAGGTAATTTACCGAGTGTACCCGGCGTATCAGTCAAATCTCCCGTGGTAAGAGTACAATCATTCCCTCCATTTATTTGTTTCATTTACTCTGTACCACCTTTGGCAGTAAGGTCTTTGCCTTGTTTGGCAGGCTCATCCAATGGTACCTAGCCTTATATGAAGTTCGTGTTGCGAAAGACCTTAGGTTTGCCGTCCACTTCCTTCAGATTCCTATGGACATCCTTGTGTTAAGCTAACCATTACTACCGCCTTCATGGCTCGAGACTTTCACCTTATAGAATGCATCCATGCCGGGCGCACCACTAAAAAAGCGGCAATGTTTTAGCAACATCAATTGTCTTTTTCTCTTTGAACAGCAGGAATCATTGTGCTAGCCAGCGCGGAAGCAAAAGCGATGATTCCTGTTGCTATAAACACCTCATAAAAGCCAACATGATCTGCAAGGAACCCCGCTAACATCGGTCCGATAAAAATGCCGATTGCATAAACCGACTGGTAAAAGCCCATTGCCGTCGTCCGATAAGATTCTTCGCATACGGGAATGACCATTGCCAATAATTGCGGAAAAATTAATCCGAGCCAAAAACCGATCAAAACATGAAGAAAACAAATCCACCATAATGAATCTGAAAACGGCAGCAACAAATGAAACACTCCTGTCAGAAGAAAAGATAGGAATAGCAATAGTTTCGGCTTGCGGACAGGCAAATAGGCAAGCAGCAATGATGCAGCCGCATGCGGTATAAAAAAGGAAGCAACGATCCAAAAAAACGTCGACTCACTGAAACCTTTTTGTGCAACATAAATAGGTGTAAAGCCAAACATCGTCATAAACAAAATGGAATGCGCAGCAAGCGATAAGATTGAGATGACCCATAAAGCTTTTATTCGAAAAACATATGTTAACTGGTCAACATAACGCGCCGTCCCTTCTTTCGCTTCCGTTTCTTTTATTTCTTTTATCCAAAATGATAAGACAAAACCGATCAATGCCGTTATCGTCCCGATCAAAAACGGCATTTCCCAGCCGAAGCGTTCAACAATTTTTCCGCTGACAGCCATGCTTAAAAATTGTGTCACTACTGTCATAAACTGCAGCGTTCCCATCGCTTTAGCTGACTGGCTTTCCTCAAAATATTGCGCATATAATGTTGTAGCCATGACCCACATCGAAGCTGTAATTCCCGAAAGCAGCCTAGCAATGAATACAGGGATAAAAGAAGTAAACATAAGGAACATGACGCCGCTGGCAAAAGCCATGAAAAATCCGGCAATCAGCATTCCTTTCCTCATCTTCCCTAAAAAGTCGGACAAGATCCCAAGCGGAAAACGAATAAGTATTTGCGTAATCCCATAGCTTCCCAAAATGATGCCGACAAGCGAATAATCAAACCGCAAATGTTCCAAATACACCCCGAAAATGGGGATATAAACATAAATCGAAAACCAAAAACAAAAGATTACCGTCAAAAAGAGGAAGTGGTCTTTTTTCAAAATTAAGCTTTCATGGACTTTCATCGCAAAATACCTTTCTCATTTGTCATTTGCCGTCTAGTACTCTACATCATATTATATCGTTTTTTGCCAATAAATAGAATTATTGTTTCTCTTGAAGATTTCTTTACATTTCTACCAATCATTGTATTTTTTATGTTATCATATAAATAAAGAGTGTTTTCATCATCAGCCTTTTTCAAACAAAGATAGAAGGAGAATCTGTATGGCAAATTTTCTTGTTGGATTTATTGCCGGGCTTGTTATATTGTTCATCGCCACCGCAATAAAAAAGCAAAAGCCGAAGAAAAAGACCAAACTTGTTCAGGAAAACATTCCGAATGATTTAGGCTGTCATATGGAGGAAGCAATTCCGGTTGCCGCTAAGTTAGAAGAAGCACTTCATTCAGAATATATGGAAAACGTTAAGAGAAGGGTTCTTCAAAAACACGCGGATTGGTCTGAAATAGATTATGAATGGCGCTTATTTGAGCTGAAAAGATATTTTCTGTTGGCCAGAATCCTCAAGTCCGTTCCAATGTTCAGCGATGAAGTGGATGAAATTTGGCATGAAATGATTATGTTTACAAAGGAATATGAAAGCTTCTCCAAAAAATTTTTCGGTTCCTTTCTCCATCACAGTCCAAACATGGAGCGGGTTCCAGTCCCTGACGAACGGGCGCTGTTTGACTGGATGTATATCCGCCTATTCGAAATATATCCAAACAGCACGAAGTTGTGGGGAAGCTTTTTTCAAAACCCGCTTAGCCGTACATTATTAAATGAAGTCCGAGTTTCGACAAACGACCAAATACAGGAAAAATATTTCCGGTCGTTTGACCTTGCGAAGCCATTGCAATTGAAGCTGATCGAATGGCTTCAAAACGACATCAAAAAAGCGGAAGAGATGAAACAGCAAAACAAACCTTTCAGCAAAGCGGCGCAAAATGATGATTTTATGTATTTATTGCCGGCCATGGTTTATTTCTCAATGTATGATGCAGAACATTTCGATACAGAAATGTCGAAACTTTTGCATAAAGATTCGATTACTGGCGGCGCAAGCTCTGTTTATGCATGCGGAGCCGCCTACACCGACTCGAATGACCATTCGGGGCATTCCGGCTGTTCTTCTTCAGGATGCTCGGGCTCCAGCTGCGGATCAAGCTGCGGCGGAGGTTGCGGAAGCAGCTGATGAAACATTCCTTTAAAAAACAGCCTTTCTCGTGAAGATACTTTAAAATCCCGCCTCCAACACGGAACGGGATTTTTTTCAATTATTTAGGATGCATTTTAAACTCAAGAAACAAATCATTATAGTAAGCAAGCATCCGTTTTCCGAGATTTTCATAAACTTCTAATTTGCTGGTTAATTGCGGATCCGGATAAAACCTCTTATCCCCGGAAATTTCTTTTGGCAAATATTCGAGCGCCTTCTCGTTAGGAGTAGAATAGCCGACATATTCCGCATTTTGCGCCGCAATTTTCGGATCGAGGATGAAATTCATAAATTGATGGGCTCCTTCAATATTTTTCGCCGTTTTCGGGATGACCATGTTGTCAAACCAGAGATTTGATCCTTCTTTTGGAACAACATAGTCGAGCTTCTCATTTTCCCACATGATTTCTGCTGCATCTCCCGACCATACAAGAGCTGCTCCGGCTTCCTCGTTGGCCATCAACATTTTAATTTCATCGCCAACAATCGCTTTCACATTCGGAGTTAATTGATCGAGCTTTTCCTTTGCCTCCAGCAGATGCTGTTTGTTTGTATCATTTAATGAGTATCCGAGGCTATTTAATCCCATGCCGATTACTTCACGGGCTCCGTCAACAAGCAGAATTTCATTTTTCATATCTTTATCCCATAAATCGTTCCAGCTGTCGATTTTTTTGCCATTGAGCTTTTCCGGATTGTACACGATTCCAACCGTCCCCCAAAAATAAGGAATTGAATATTTGTTTCCCGGATCAAATGACAAATCAAGAAAGCGGGGGTTGATATATTTTAAATTGGGAATTTTGTCATGATCTATAGGAAAAAGGAGGCCTTCCTCCTTCATTTTGCTGACGGCGTACTCAGAGGGGACGGCAATATCAAACGTTGTTCCGCCTTGAGCAATTTTTGTCATCATCGCTTCGTTTGAATCAAATGTTTGATAAATCACTTTTATCCCTGTTTCCTCTTCAAACCGATCAATCAATTCCGGATCGATATAGTCCCCCCAGTTGTAAATCGTAAGTGTATTTTTCCCTGAATACCCTTCGGATGCGTTCAAACGAGCAATAAAAAACAAAATGGCAAAGGAAACGGCAAAAACAACCGCAAACATTTGCACTACTTTTTTCATCTCCGTCCCCCCAATCTGCCAGGACGATTATTTTTTAAAGTGACGAAATAATAGCCGATAACAAGAAGAATGGTGAATAGAAAAATAAGTGTCGATAGAGCATTGATCGATAAAGAAATGCCTTGGCGCGCCATGGAATATATTTCAACCGATAAAGTTGTAAAACCATTGCCCGTAACAAAAAATGTAACAGCAAAATCGTCCAACGAATAAGTCAGAGCCATAAAAAATCCCGCAAAAATACCGGGTGTAATATACGGAATGACGACTTTCGAAAGCACATTCCACTGGCTTGCCCCCAGATCCCTTGCCGCATCAATCAGCGTTGGACTCATTTCCTGGAGCTTCGGCAGCACCATCAAGACGACGATCGGAACGCTGAAGGCAATATGCGAAAGCAAAACAGAAACAAAACCGAGCTTAATGCCAACAATGGTAAACAATATTAACAAAGAGGCTCCGATGATCACATCCGGACTAACTAAAAGAACATTGTTGAGCGACAGCAATGTGTTTTTCCACCGCCGCGTTTTGACAAAATAAATGGCCAGTGCACCGAATACACCGATAACGGTTGAAATGGCAGCGGACAGCAAAGCAATCACAACCGTATTCAATACAATGATCAGCAAGCGTACATCTCGGAAAACTTCTTTATACCACTCCAGCGTAAAACCTTCAAAATGGTGCATCGTTCCGCCGCTGTTAAACGAATAATAGACAAGATAGAAAATCGGCGAGTACAAGATGAAAAAAACAACGACTAAATAAATATTGGACAGCTTCCATTTTTTCTTCATTTTTCATCCCTCACTTCCGATTTCCTGTTGCAAACATGATGATGGCCATTGCAATAATTAAAAAGACAGCAATGGTTGCTCCCATTCCCCAGTTTTGCGTGACGAGGAAATGCTGTTCAATTGCCGTTCCTAGCGTGATCACCCGATTTCCTGCAATTAAGCGGGTAATCATAAAGAGCGACAAAGCCGGAATGAACACTGCTTGACAGCCTGATTTTACCCCGCCAATGGTCAGCGGAAAGATAACTCTACGGAACGTAACCCATGAAGAAGCACCAAGATCCCTCGCCGCATCCACAAAAGTCGGATTTAGCTTTTCCAAAGCATTAAAAATAGGCAAAATCATGAATGGGATAAAAATATAAACTGATACAAACACAAAACTAAAATCTGTAAATAAAATTTGTGTCGCACCAACACCAATGGCTTCCAACAAGCGATTGGCAGTACCATACGTTCCAAAAATCCCAAGGAATGCGTATGCTTTTAACAGCAAATTAATCCACATAGGCAAAATGATCAAAAGCAGCCACAACTGCTTATGCTTTGTTTTCGTTAATAAAAAGGCAGTCGGATAGGCAATCACCAACGAAAAAACGGTGATCAAAAAGGCGTACCAGAAAGAGCTTAACGCCATTTTCAAATAAACAGGCGTAAAAAACTTTCTGTAGTTTTCAAACGAAAATTCCCCTTCAATATTAAAAAATGAATAATAAACTATAAGCAGAATCGGTAAGATAACAAACAACACGATCCATAAAACGTATGGAAGAAAATAGAGCGGGCGGATATTATGTTTCATCGCCAACACCATCATTTAATTGCTGTTGTTTTGACTCCTCTTCAAGACGCATGACGTGAATTGCTTCCGGTTCAAAATAAAGACCGATTTCTTCCCCGACTTCTGCACGTTTCGTAGAATGGACGAGCCACTCATTGCCATCCTGATCATAACAGCAAATTTCATAATGAACCCCGCGAAACAGTTGGGAATCGACGCGAGCCTTTAATTTTCCCTTCTCGGGAGCGGTAATTTCCAAGTCTTCCGGGCGAATGACCACCTCAACCTCCTCGTTTTGTTGAAAACCTTTATCGACGCATTCAAACTGTTTTCCAACAAATTCAACGAGGTAATCTCGGATCATTTTTCCCAAGACAATATTCGATTCACCGATAAAATCCGCCACAAAACGGTTCACAGGTTCATCATATATATCCTTTGGCGTTCCGCTTTGTTGAATTTTCCCTTTATTTATTACAAATATTTCATCAGACATTGCCAATGCTTCTTCTTGGTCATGTGTGACAAACACAAAAGTGATGCCAAGCCGGCGCTGCAATTCCCTCAGTTCGTACTGCATCTCAGTGCGCAGCTTTAAATCGAGTGCGGATAACGGTTCATCTAAGAGAAGCACTTCGGGTTCATTGACGATTGCTCTTGCAATGGCCACCCGCTGGCGCTGTCCTCCCGACATTTCTTGAATATTGCGATATTCATAGCCAGACAAGTTAACAAACCGAAGCGCATCTTTTACCTTTTTCTCAATCACATCTTTTTTCATTTTTTTGATCCGAAGACCGAACGCGACATTTTCAAAAACATTCAGATGAGGAAAAAGTGCGTAGTCTTGGAACACGGTATTAACTTGCCGTTTATTCGGTGTGACATGATTAATGCTTTTTCCATTAAAATAAATCGTTCCTTTCGTCGGTTGGATAAATCCGGCAATTAAACGAAGAATCGTCGTTTTGCCGCAACCAGATGGGCCCAGCAATGTATAAAATTTTCCCCGTTCCAGTTCAAAGCTGACATTATCCAACACAGGCAATTCATCATCATATTGTTTTGTTACGTTCTCAAACCGAATGATCGGCTGCTTGTCCATAGCGGTTTCCCCCATTGCATACAAGTCATTTGCATGGCCATTTCCAACAAAATGGATAATATAAATTCTATTAAAAAAATCCTTATAATTAGGTTGGGATCCCCGCCCAATTCCTAATTATAAGGAGATTGACAGAATAAGAATAACACAAAAATTAATGGAAATGAACTATAAAAATGCAAAATATGATCGAAATTTCCGTATTTCCTAATACTTGCATTTTCCCCCTAGTTCTCCGTCCAAAGCGGTTTCCGCTGTTCAATTTCTGACAAATGAAAAATGCAGTGCCAAGAGAAAAAGCACCTTTTAAAATATCTGCCATTTCAAATGGATTTTTGAGCTTAGGCGGACACCATTGAATTATTTGTAACAAAGAAAAAAATGGTGAATATTATATAATCGAATTTTAGGAAAGGGGAAAATATCATGCATCAGCATAACACGGACTTCAATCAAAACCAAGAAATTCCATATGCAATGCCTTATGAAGAACATATGCATTATCGGGATTACCATGGTCACCATATGCATGACTTTTGCAAAAAATATAAGCATTATTATGTCATGATGGAAATGGACGATGGAAAAATTTACGACGGCATTATCGAAAAAGCTGATAACGATCATGCCTATGTATTAATGCCGATTGGCGACCAACGCGAGGAAAATATAGAAGAGGATAGACAGTATGGTTACGGCGGCTACGGTTATCCTTATGGCGGCTATGGCCCCGGTTATGGCTACGGGCACCATATTCCGTTTCGTTTTCGTAGATTTAGAAGATTCCGATTTCCGTTTTTTAGAATTCGCCGGTTTTCATTCCCGTTCCCTTATTAACAAAATCTAAGAGACCGGCAACTTCGTTACGGAGTTGCCGCTTTTTTTTACCCGAAAAAAACGTCACGATATTGAATCGATAATATGTGATCCCTAGATGCCAGCTTCCGGTACAGTATGTTCATTCATCCGTTAGGTTTTCCAAATCCGGGCTTTTTTCCTTATATTATGGATCATTATGTAAAAACCGATTTAGGCCGCATTACTTCCAGTTTAGTTGTACAAAAAGATGTTGATGTTATCGTGATCATCAATCGTCGCTAACAAAATGTCGTTTACGTCCACATTATATGTGATTTTGATTATGTTTTTCAGCCACATTTCATTTTTGCCGATTTGAGCCAATTCGTCCAAATCAATCTTTCCTTCTTTTATAATTGTTCGGGGAAATGAAAATGGTTTTGAAAGCAATTTCATATCCGCCGGTGTCAGTGCTTGATGCTGAGGATTTAAAAAAAACGAAATGGTGCCATCCGGTTCCCATAGGGCAAGGGAAACCTTCGGGATATCTGTAATTTTTTCTTTTCTTAACTGCGATAATAAAAAATCGATGGATATTCTTGCTTTGGCCAAACTTTTATAAATGATTTTTCCCTTTTTTATTATGGGAAAGGGGGAAGGCTCAAGCCAGCTTCTAAATTTCCCCCATTTTAGACTTAAAAATACACAAACAGTATACAAAACAACCAATACAGTTATTGTAATCATTGATCCCTTCAGGCCTAATTGCTCGTCGGACAACGGATGGGAAATAATGTTCCCAAGTAATAAAGCCATTATAAAATCAAGCAGTCTTAGCTGGGAAATAGACCGCTGTCCCATGACTTTCACCGCAAAGAGCAAAAAGAAAAAGGAAACTATCGCCCTTAATCCCCATTGAACGGCAGCCAGCGATTCTTGGCCATGAAAAAATTCCATCTACATTCACGTCCTCGCATTGATGATATAGGGAATATATTTTTATTATTGCCTGTACATTCGTGTCTTATATGTCAAATCCCTTACGGTTAAACTAAGGATTTTGTGATAGTCTCTGAACTTTACACAAAAGGAGAGCGGTATCAATCACCGAAGTCTGGGTTCGCTATGCTAGGAGTAAGATTTTGCACAAAAATTGGGACTTGACCTTTTTAAGACTTGTGGAGGAAATCCATTAAAAAGTTGAAAACAATAAAAGCTAATCACGATTTGGAACTTTCTCATTTTACCTGATAAGAAAGTTAACCAAAGTGATTAGCCAAATGAATGGAGCTTAGGAGGAATAATAGGCTATTTGTACATAGATACAAAAGCATCGACAATATCGGGATCAAAATAGACACTTTTACGTTCTGTTAAAAAATCCAGCGCTTGATCAAGAGGCCAAGCGACTTTATAAGGCCGAGCGCTGGTCAAAGCTTCAAACACATCAACAACGGTTACAATTCGTGCTTCGAGCGGAATCTCTTTGCCCTTCAATTTTTTCGGATATCCCGTGCCATCCCATTTTTCGTGATGGTACAGGATAATGTTTTCGGCAACTTTATAGCTTTCTTTTAAAAAATTGTCTTGCAGTTTGCTTGTAATTTTTTGCAAAATGTCATATCCGATTAGCGGATGAGTTTCCATGATGAGTCTTTCATACGATGTGAGCGGGCCCGGTTTATATAAAATACCCTCAGGAATGCCGGCTTTTCCAATATCATGCAGTATGCTCGAATAGATGACATTTTTCATATAATCCTCAGAAAGTTGAAGCTGATAATAATCATTGTATGTATAAATCAATTTTTCCGTAAGCTTCCTGACATTGACTAAATGATCTTCAATGCTTGGATCCTGTATTTCGCAGGAAATCGCCAGCACTTCAAGAATCGATTTTTTCGTTTTCTCTAATTTTTCCTGTGGAATGAACGTACCGCTGTCAAGCTGCTCCAATTCACGAAAAACCCCTACATAATACACTTCGTCTTCAATAAGGATGGGCGTAATTGTGATTGAAGAATGCCATAATTCCCCAGATTTTTTTCTATTAATAAAGACGCCCGACCATGGCTTTCTTTCCATTAAAGATTTGGACATCGAAACATATGTCGATTTCGGCGTTAAATTCGATTTAATTTCTCCGGCCTTTTTTCCAATCATTTCATGTTTTTGATATCCCGTTACTTTTTCATACGTTTCATTAACGTCCAAAATGATATGATGACGGTCGGTTATAATGACTGCATCTGCCAACAATAAATATGCGTATAATTGTGGATGAACGCTCATCGCAACGAAACCCTTTCATCAATAACTGGAAACAACCATGGAATCCCCGCCAGAATATTGGGATTCATTACTTATTCGGCTCATAAAGGCTCCAAGACAATTTTACGGAATTGACGATTTCATCCGCAACTGCTTCAGGATCAAGGTTGTTCGTTGAAATTTTAGAGTGATGAAGAGAATACGCATCTCGTCGTTTCAAAAATAATGCTTCAATTTCTTCCAACGATTTTTTTTGCAAAAGAGGACGGTTCTCGATAAGAAGAGGTATTCTGTCTTTCCAAGAATCCCATGACAAATCAAGCAAAAACACAAGGCCGCTGGATAAACAGGCATCGCGGACTTCCTCATCCAAATATGCCCCTCCGCCAAGGGAAACAATTTTTAGCCGAGTATTTTCCAGCAGATCAATAATCATTTCTTTCTCAACTTTCCGAAAATATTCTTCGCCAAATTGTTGAAAAATAGCCGGAATCGCCATACTATACTTTTTCTCAATTTCTTCATCCACATCAATGAAATCCCGGTACAGTTTTTTGCCGACAAGACGGCCGATAGTTGTTTTCCCTACTCCCATAAAACCAATTAAAATAATATTCTTTTCGCGAAGAGGAATTTCCGTTTTCTCTTTCATTTGCAATCCACTTCCCTGAAACGTAATCATCATAACCTTTAAGAGCTTGACTCGCGTAAAAACAAGCTCAGGCTGCAAAATATGTTTTTTCGCCTGTCCCGCCTCGCCTTTCATCCGCTTATGCAAAAGGTCAGACGCTTTCGCCCCGATCCGATCAAGAAAAGCGGAAACAGTCGTTAAAGAAGGACTAAATAACGATTTCCGGAATTTTGTCAAAACCAACTACTCCGGCATCACGGCTAGGCATCAAACCGGTTTCTTTTAATCCAAGCATTACACCAAACACAACAACATCATTATAACAGAAAAAAACAGTTGGAGGCTAAGAATTTTGCATAACCCCGTTTGACTGCGTATTAAATTCAACATTTTTTCTCTAAATTCTTTTACATTCGGACGTCGCAGACAACAAGGCAACACACCTTCGTGTTTTGCAAATTCCTGCAGCATCATGCGAGGCTCTTTTTTCGTCCCATTCTTCTGACATCTGCTATCAATATTCACCAACAAATCAGTTGAGAAAAGGATATCTTCCCTTTCAAAAAAAATTGTCAATCAGTTTTTGACAAAAAGAAAAAACTCCCCTATTGGCCGAGGACAACTAACCTAATCATGCACACGCTGACATAAAGAAAAAAAATATTAATAGTGCCACAAGTGATGTGTGTACGTTGCAGGGTAAAAAGGAATCCGCTTTAAGAAAGTATGATCTCATCCTTCAAGATGCAGGGTGCTTGTTCCGCATCAACCACAAGGGATATTTTCAAAACGAGATGTTATCGTCCTAAAAGGGGTTCATGGAGATAAAAACAAAGCAGCAATATGACATTCGAACAAGCGCAGTGGCAATTTTGTCAACAATCGTTATAGTGAAAATACGGAATCTAATCGTCATAACGATGGCATAAAAACCTTAATAGAGTTGGTTGCCAAATAAAACAAGCTGCTAAAAGAGCTTATGATTGATTAGATATGCAACAGAAATACAAAGAGGAAAAGCAATGTCTAAGAAGAACATGCATAATTCCCCCGAAGATGTCGGGATTGACGAAATGCCCACAATAAAAAAGCCTTAAGAATTTCCTTAAGGCGATACATTTGGAAATTTATTTTAGTCTAAATATCTCCTCGCACCCGCATATTCATGACCATATCCGGACGTTTCAATGTCGTCTATTCTTACATGGGTCGAACTGTTTGGAGAATGAATCATTTTTCCATCCCCAATGTACATCCCGACATGATGAACTCTTCCTTTCCCTTCATTATAGGCAAAAAATACAAGATCCCCAACTGATAAATTTTCTCTTTCAACAGGAAGCCCGTGTGTTGCTTGGACAGATGAATCACGGGGAATCGTTATTCCGTGGGCTTTATAAATAGAGTGGGTAAAGCCGGAGCAATCAAAGCCGAATCCCGACATTCCCGCCCAAAGGTATGGCAAACCTAAAAACTGTTTTGCCGTTTTATAAAGATCTTGACCTGTTGGCGTTGGGATATCCTTTTCACTTTTATAAATCCTAGCAGCCTTTTGGTCAAGCCATTTCGCCCCGTCACTTGGTGTCAAAACAAACAATGCATTTTTCGTTTCTTTTATAACTGGCAAACGGGTGTTAAAACTGATTTCCATAAATTTTTTCTTTCGTTTTTTATCTTCATAAAGCCAAGCGGTCGGAGCAGTTATTAAGGCAAACGGTTTTTTTTGCATTTTAGCAAATGTTTTGTTTTTGACAATTTGCTTCTTCGGAATCCATCCCGGATAACCTAGCGGATTCCGTGGTGTCGGCTGCCCTTGGACAGCCACTTTTACCCAGTTGCCTTTCTCTTCTAAAATCGTTACCTTCGAGCCGTAAAGAGCTTGTGTTTCAAGCTTTCCGACTAGCCAAAGTTTGTCTTCATACGTTAAATTTTCCGTCCACTTCCGCATATCAACCGGATTCGACGCTGATAGAACATCTATCTCTCTTAAAATATTTGGTTCTGCCCATTGTGTAGCCACCGCTACATCAATAAAAGCCGTATTATTTTCCTTTGTTTTTGCTTCCGCAAAAGGCAGCGAAAAACTGAAAAGGACTAACAAAGTCAACAAGCCGCTTGCCCATTTCTTTACATTCATCCGTTCATCCCCTTTATTTATTTAGTTGTTTTTCGATAATGCCTAAACCCGGCAGATCAGATAATTTAACAAATTCACGATCGTATTGAATTCCGGCAAATTCATGTTCTTCCAGCCATAACGGCGCATCCAGATCCATTTTTGTAATATTTGGGTGTGCTGCTGCAAGATGCGCTGCCGCCGCTAAACTAACAGGCGATTCCATCATACTTCCGATCATACATTCGATTCCGGCGGCTTCGGCTATGTCTGCAATTTGCGCCGCTCTGCGAATCCCTCCTGTTTTCATTAGTTTAATATTAAGAAAATCAACTGCTTTTTCATAAATCAGTTTTAATGCATCTGCTGGAGAAAAAACACTTTCATCAGCCATGATTGGGGTGTTAACCGAATTTTTCACTAATTTTAATCCCTCTATATCATGGGCTTTTACTGGTTGTTCGACTGCTTCGATTTGTATGTTTTCCTTTTCCAAGCGCCGAATAATTTCAATTGCTTGTTTAGGGCTCCAGCCTTGGTTGGCATCAATTCTTATCCTAATTTGCGGATCGACAGCTTCGTAAATTGCGCAAATACGCTCAAAATCATGGACCCAATCCTTCCCTGCTTTAATTTTTAATGTATGAAACCCATTTTTGACAATTTCTCTTGCTTCCTCAACCATTTCAGTTGTACTGCCGACACTCACCGTCATATCATTTTTCAATTCATTTGATTTCCCTCCTAAATATAAGTAAAGAGGAATATGAATCAATTTACAAAAGGCATCATAAAGAGCAATTTCCATGGCAGCCTTTGCGCTCGAATTCCTTGCACAACTTGACTGGATAAGCCGTGAAAGACTGTTTATCCGCCTTATATCTTGGCCAATCAGCTGCGGAGCCAAAATATTTTTGATCACTCCTACTATTCCTTCCTTAGAATCTCCTGTAATGGCTAAAGTTGGAGATGCTCCTCCCAGCCCTGTTAAGCCATTTTCGAGAGTAACCTTCACAAGGATGTTCTCAATTTCCGTCGCCGTTCTTAAAGCAGTTTTAAACGGTTTTTTCAAAGGAATCACTGTCGTCTGTATCGCTATTGACTGGATTTTCATGTTGTCATCCTTTCTTTATAATGCTGACAAAATATAAGAGGTTAAAATGCCGAAATAAGTTCCTAACAAATTCCCTAAAATTGCCATTAAAATGCCGACTGGTATGAGCTGACGATTAAAAGCGCCCGCTAATATCGGCGCAGAAGCAATTCCGCCGACATTGGCCAAAGAAGCCACACCCATTGAAAATAAATCAAGCTTAAATGCTTTGGCTATCCCGACCATGATCAATCCATGAAAAAGTAAAATCAAAAATCCTGAGACAATATATATCGGCGCCTGAAATAATTGCGAAAAGTCAGCGTGCGACGCAATTAATGCGATAACAATGTAAAGCATTACTTTGGAAATTTCCATTGATCCGGGGACTTGAGATATTTTTGTCACAGCCAACAACAACCCTGCAGCGGAGGCAATCATAATCGTCCACGTAGTCGAATTCACGGCAGCTCCAAGTTCCGGCAAGTGATTGCCGATTTTCGCAGCAACCACCGACACAAACAAACTTAATGCTAAAAATCCCAGCAATTCGACAAATCCAATATTTTTGGACTGTTCACTTGTGGCAGCGATTTCATTTGCAGTCATCTGATCCGTATATGCTGTATTTGCCTTTGTCCATTTGTTAAATTTGTCTGCAAACGGAACAAGCCAAAACATGAACATAACCCAAAATGAATAGTTGACCGTATCCATTATAAGGGCGTACCCAAATATATTCTCAGGCACTTCCAATATACCTTGAAGAATAACCATGTTGGCTGAACCGCCCGTCCAGCTTGCGCTTAAAGCCGCAAATGCTTTCCATGTATCTTCAGCATAAAAGTTTTGCAAGAGCGCATAAGTTATGGCAAATCCGGCAATGATACTGAATGAGGCTGCAAAAAATGTCAGCAATATTTTCGGCCCAAGCTTGATAATTTTTCGCAAATCACATTGGATCAACATAAGCATTAACAGTGCAGGCAACAATAATTCCCGCAACGTTCCATACACATTTTCCAAAGATTCGCTGGACGAAAAGACACCAAATGTTTTCATAAATGCACAGCCGATATAAATAAGGACAATCCCCGGCACATATTGAAAAAATTTACCGCCGATTTTGTTTTCTGCAAGGGCAATGATCGCCGTAAATGCCAGTAGGAAACTCACGTAAAACATGCCGTCTTGGATCATGGGCATTCCTCCTCTTTTCAATAAAAAGAAATTCATAATGAATCATATGCCGTGAAACGAATCTGAAATGAAATCACAAAATTGAATGCTCAATCCCCCCTTTCATTGAACATATAAAAAATCCAGCTGCTTAGGGACGATGCCTTGTCTCTAAGCAGCTGGATTTCATCTGTGAAAAGCAAACGAAGCAGCTACTCCTTGCAAATGATTTGTTGATATTTTATATAGGCATTTTTAAAAGCAACCATTAATGCCTTTTGCGATGAGCCAAAATATCGGTTTTCAATTTCATTCATAATTTGATCATGCTCGGTCATTTTCTTTCCTACAAAAAGAGACCGTACAAATTTTTGCGTTAACGAAATGGTTGCTGAACATTCCGCTTCCATGATTTCATGCGTATTTGTATCGATGACAAGAGCTATGAAAAAAGCATTGAACTGCTGCATAATCGGATTGTTGGAGGCGGTCTTTGAATCTCCAATAATATAAACTGTACTGCGATGAAACACGACTGAACCTCCTGAAAACCGTTCAGACATTGCGGGAGGTATTTAGGGGCTGCCGTAAATATTCAGCGCAATGTGAGCGGTTTCTTAACATCATTGTAATATAACAAATAACTTTACACAATATGGATATTTAAAATATATCAGAATTATCTGTATAAAAAAATAAATTTGTCAAATATTTTGACACATCCATTATTTTACTCGCAAAAAGCTTTTCTCTTTTGCCACCCTTTTACGTATTACCGCAAATATTAAACTTTTGTCACCATCTATTGTGACAAACTTATCTTTTCTTTTCATTGAGTTTAGGAACAAATGCGTTTTAAGATAATTAAGGTTTAATTTAAAATAAAATGAAAGGGGTAACAATATGGCGGAATCAAATGTAAAAGTGAAAATACAAAGATTCGGTAGTTATTTAAGCGGAATGATTATGCCCAATATTGGCGCATTTATTGCATGGGGCCTCATAACTGCATTATTTATACCTACTGGTTGGATACCAAATGAAGCTTTAGCAAAGCTTGTTAATCCAATGATTACTTATTTGCTGCCGCTTTTAATCGGTTTTACCGGAGGGCGCATCGTTTATGATCTTCGCGGAGGGGTTGTAGGTGCAACCGCGACGATGGGGGTCATCATTGGATCGGATATTCCAATGTTTTTAGGCGCTATGATCATGGGTCCTCTTGGAGGGTATGTGATCAAACAAGTCGATAAGTTGTTCCAAGGCAAGGTTAAATCCGGTTTTGAGATGCTGGTCAACAATTTTTCAGCCGGAATTGTAGGTGGAATTTTAACGATTATTGCTTTTTTAGGAATCGGCCCGGTTGTCTTAGCTTTAAGCAACATTTTGGCAAGCGGTGTTGAACTGATTGTCGACGCCAACCTCCTTCCGCTTGCAAGCATTTTTGTCGAACCGGGAAAAGTGCTGTTTTTAAACAACGCCATCAATCACGGCATTTTAAGTCCGCTCGGAATTGAACAAGCAGCGGAAACAGGAAAATCGATTCTGTTTTTGCTTGAACCTAATCCGGGTCCAGGCCTCGGGGTATTACTTGCATACATGTTGTTTGGAAAAGGAAATTCAAAACAATCAGCTCCTGGTGCAGCCATCATCCATTTTTTTGGCGGTATTCACGAAATTTACTTCCCTTATATTTTGATGAAACCGTTATTGATCTTAGCTGTCATTGCCGGTGGTGCAAGCGGTGTATTAACATTTTTGCTTTTTGATGCCGGACTTGTGGCCGTTCCTTCTCCGGGAAGCATCATTGCGCTAATGGCCATGACTCCAAAGGGACATTATATCGGCGTGTTGGCTGGGGTTCTTGTTGCAACCGTTATTTCATTTCTCGTTTCCAGCATCATCTTAAAAACGTCGAAAAATGACAGTGATGGAGACTTATCAGCGGCAACAGAAAAAATGCAACAATTAAAAGGCAAAGAAAGCAAAGCAGCGGCGATCATCACAAATCAAGTGCAAGAAGAAAGAGAAAGTGCAAAATTGCAAGAAAATGAATTAGGCAATGTCGAAAAAATTGTTTTTGCCTGTGATGCCGGAATGGGTTCAAGTGCAATGGGAGCATCTATTTTGCGAAACAAAGTCAAAAAAGCAGGATTAAACATTGAAGTAACAAATACTGCCATCAACAATTTGCCGGATGATGCAGATATCGTTATCACCCATAAAGATTTAACAGAAAGAGCAAAAGCAAAACTTCCACAAGCACAGCATATATCTGTTGAAAATTTCTTAAACAGCCCGAAATACGATGAACTTGTCGAAAAATTAAAAGAGCAATAAAATTAAAGAATCGCTCGTTTGCGAATTCGACAGGTGGTGAGTCCTATGTACTTGCGGGCAAGAGAGCGAGAGATACTGGAAAAATTGCTCCGTGAAGATCGTTTTATTACAACGAAAGAAATGGCCAGACAATTTAATGTGAGTTCCAGAACCATTCTCCGTGAACTAAAAGATATGGAAGCCATTCTTAAAAACTATGCGCTTGGCTTTGATCGCAAACCAAGAAAAGGCATTCGGATAACTGGATCCAAACGGCAAAAACAAGCATTACTAAACGATCTACTGTCAAAAGAATATAGGGAATTTAGCCAAGAGGAAAGAAAACTGCTGATTTTCCGTTCGCTTTTAGAGACCAATGAGCCTCTAAAGTTGTTTACGTTGGCGGACAAGTTAAATGTAACGACCGCAACTCTCAGCAACGATTTGGATCAGATTGAACATTCGATTGGTCACTTTGATTTGAAATTGATTCGAAAAAGAGGATATGGGGTAGAACTGGCAGGATCGGAATACGGAAAAAGAGCAATGTTTGGCAATATGATTTTGGAAAGGATTGACGAAAAAAGATTTCTCGACACCATCGAAAATCAATTGAATCAACAAAATCTGGACAAAAAAACAAAACTGTTCGGCATTCTAGATGAAGAAAAAATCAAAATTGTCGAATGCGTGCTCGAAAAATTCCAGCAAACCATCCTTACTTCCATCGCAGACAGCGCCTATATCGCTCTCGCCGTCCACTTATGGCTGGCCGTCGAGAGAATCCAAAAAGGCGAAACAATCGAAAATGAACAAGATGTTTACAATGAATTAAAAGAAACGCCAGAATTTGCTTCAGCCTCAATGATTGTTCAGGAATTGGAAAAAGTGTTTCATATCAAGATTCCGGAAACGGAAATCGCCTACGTCACCATTCTTTTGCTTGGTGCCAGAAGAAAGGCGGATAAAGATTTTCCATTATTCGATGTAGACGTCGACATTTCCAGAAAAGTACGAGCACTCATCAATTTTGTTTCAAAAAAAACCGGCTATTCGTTGACAGAAGATCATTCCTTATATCACGGGTTATTGGCGCATCTTGTCCCAGCCTTAAATCGAATGAAAGAAAAAATGTACACGTACAATCCATTATTAAGCCAAATCAAAACAACTTTTCCTTCGCTTTTTAACATTGTGAAAGAAGGGGTAAAAAAAGTTTTTGTCGATCAACATTTTTCTGAGGATGCCATCGGCTACCTCGTTTTGCATTTCGGCTCGGCATTGGAACAAAAAATGAAAGAAATCCCGCTTAAAGCGCTGGTCGTTTGTTCCAGCGGCATCGGTTCATCGAAAATGTTGGCGAGCAGGCTTCTGAAAGAATTTCCGGAAATAAAAACGATCCGCAATTCTTCGCTGATTGAGTTAAAAAATTTAGATATCAGCCAATACGATATAATTATTTCGACGGTCGATCTTCCGTATGACCATATTCCATATATCTTCGTCAATCCGCTGTTGGATCAAAACGACATTTTAAAGGTAAAAGCTTATATTGATGAACGGCTTCCGGCTATTGTGAAAAGCAAAGATGTTAACTCGAACAAAGAAAATGACGATTTGATCAACTTAATCAATCGGTTTAATAAGTTCGGGGATACCGTCAAAAAAGTATTGCACTATTTTCAAGTCATCAAACTGAAAGGGTCAGAAAGCCATAAACAAAATATTATGGAAATTTGCCATCAATTAAAAGAAGAAAAAATGATAGCAGATGAAAACAAAATCGCAGACAAACTACTGTTAAGGGAACAGAAAGGCGGATTAGGAATCCCTAAATCAAAAATTGCTTTATTTCATTTGAAAGATAGAAATGTTTCTGTCCCTTTATTCCGCATTTACGAATTGGACAAAGAGGACAGCGTCCTTGGGATGGACGGAGAGACAATGTTGGTAAAGCGAATCCTTTTACTTCTGGCTCCTGAACAATTATCTCATTACGGCCTTGAAATTCTCAGCCTGATAAGTTCTTCCATTATCGAAAACGAAGAAAGTTTGGAATTGTTTGAGCAAGGCAATGAAAAAGAGGTTTACAACAAATTAAATTCCGTTTTCCATCATTTTATGAAAGAAAAATTTTAGATAGGAGTGACCGACATGAAACAAGTGTTAACCCCTGAGAATATCGTTTTAAATGCAAAAGCTGCCAACAAAGAGGAAGCAATTCGATTAGCCGGCAAGGTGCTTGTAGAAAATGGCTACGTTAACGAACAATACATCGAAAAAATGCTTGAGAGAGAAGAAGTTACATCCACCTATATGGGAAACAATATTGCTATTCCCCATGGAACAGAAGACGGCAAAAGAGAAGTGATTTCATCGGGAATTTCCATCATCCAAATTCCTGAAGGCGTAGAATATGGCGAAGGAAATATTGCAAAAGTGGTGTTTGGAATTGCCGGGAAAGATAATGAGCACTTGGAGATCTTATCAAAAATCGCCATTCTCTGTTCAGAGCAAGAAAATGTCGACCGCATCATCGAAGCAACAAGCGCAGAAGAATTAATCAACTTATTCAACGAGGTGGAGTAGCATGATTGCATTGCAATTTGGTGCCGGGAACATCGGAAGAGGATTTATCGGCGCCCTTCTAAGACAATCCGACTACGAAGTGTATTTCCTTGATGTCAATGATGCGTTAATTGATGAATTAAATAAAAGGGGAAGCTACACGATTGAACTTGCCGGTGAAGATAAACAAATCATCACAATTTCAGGCGTAAAAGGAATTAATAGCGGAAAAGAAGCGGAAAAAGCCGTCCGACACATCGCCGAGGCTGACTTAATTACAACAGCCGTCGGCCCAAATGTATTGAAACTCATCGCTCCGACCATTGCGGAAGGAATCAAGCTTCGATTCAAGCTAACGGACAAACCGTTGAACATTATTGCCTGCGAAAACATGATCGGCGGCAGCCGTTTTCTAAAAGAAGAAGTTTGCAAATGGTTGAATGACGAAGAAAAGAAAAAATTAGAGCAATTTGTCGGTTTTCCAAATGCAGCTGTTGACCGTATTGTGCCGCTGCAACATCATGAAGATCCATTAAAAGTATCCGTCGAGCCGTTTTTTGAATGGGTGGTGGAAAAACCAATTTTTAAAGGCGAAATTCCAGATATTAAAGGAATCACCTATGTCGACGACCTGAACCCATACATTGAGCGGAAACTTTTCACCGTTAATACCGGCCATGCAGCAACAGCCTATTTAGGATACTTTAAAAACATTGAAACGATTGACAAAGCGGTGGCCGATCCGTTTATCCGTCCCATTTTAGAAGGAGCCTTAGCCGAAACGGGTGACCTTTTAGCCAAAACCCATCATTTTGACCGATCAGAACATCAAAAATACATTGACAAGATTTTAGCCAGATTTGAAAACAAGCAAATTTCCGATGATGTAACAAGAGTCGCAAGAGCTCCCATTCGCAAACTAGGTGAAAATGACCGTTTGGTGGCTCCTGCCAAAAAATTAATGAAAATCGGCCAAACGCCCGAAAACCTCGCAACGGTCATTGCAGCAGCATTATTATATGACTTTAAAGGTGATCAAGAAGCCGTTCAGTTACAGGAAACGATCAGGGAAAAAGGTGTTCAATCGGCTTTAAAACAATACAGCCATCTTGACGAAAACGATCCTTTGGCAAAATTGATTGTGGAAAAATATGAGCAACTACAAAAAGAAATGGTGTAAATCACAAATCCGCCCGATCAAAAGGGCAGTTTGTGGCAATAACAAAAATGAATCAAAGACCGCAGAAAATAAATTCTGTGATCTTTGATTTTTTTTAGCGCCTCATTCAATCCTTTAAGTGGTGTTCTTTCCCCGGTGTTTTCTCCAAGATTGAGAAGGAATGATAGGCAAATGCTTCGCTTTTTCTAAAGAATATACGTAAACATATCCTTCCATATCCTGCCGGCAATCCTTCACCCACACGCGTTCATACTCGTTGTCGGCTCTGCCTTCCTCATAATCCTCCAGCCAATCCATTTGCTTCAGCCCTTCTTCGGTTACCGTAAACCATTCACCCGGGATTTCATTCCCCTCATTATCAAGGACAAGGGCAGGATAAGCGCCGACATCATATAAATATCCTTTCACATGCCCGCTGCGGACAGATATTAAATAAGGTGAAACGACGTGATGGTTCGATTCGCCGACAAGCAATGTTCCATAGACAAACACTTGATATAGCAACTTTCATCACCTAGGCAAGTTATTTTTTATTTACAGGCTTTTTCAACAATCTAGCAAATTTTTTTCCCGCCACAATCAGAATAATGAATGAACCACCATGCGGAGCCAGCAAACTGAATTGGAAATCCTGGTGATCTCTCCGGCAACTGCAGAACAAACAATAATGGGGGTGAATGATGAAACGGATCAGATGCCGCAAATGGCGCCTTATGGAATAAATGCCCTCCCAACATACAACATGTTTTCCCCGCTTCACACTCTTTTTTTGTAAAAACATGGCAACAAGCACCAAACCCTGAAGGAGGGCCATTTCATCCACCATAATATGGACGCATGCGGCAAATAATTTCCGCTTCGATCATTGAGCTTCCAAAAAGCGCAGGCTGCATTATCGATCGACCCATCCATAACGGAAGCCAGCATTGTTTCTAAAGATAAGGCCGAGGAACATCAAATTTTTCCCTTTCCGTCCAAATAAAAAACCAGCCATTCTCGGAAACATTTTTTGTTCCAGCACCGTTTATGCAAATTCGCAAAAATACTATCAGGTTGTTGAAACGGATTCAGGGAGCTTACATCCGTTGCGATATTCTTTTGTGAATTTTTACCATCATTTTAGTTACTACTTCTGAAAAGACCAATCCAATTGCAATAGCGCCAGAGATCATAAAAGCTTTGGCCGCATATTCGATGGCTGCAAAATAATGTTGCTGCACAACGTGGCGCATCGCATCGTAAGCCAATCCCCCTGGGACAAGCGGGATGATTCCCGGAACCGTAAATATTATGATCGGCGCTTTATACGTTTTGGAGAAAAAATGGCTTAAAAAGGCTACAAGGAGCGATGTGATAAATGTAGCGAGAATTTGATCAAACCGTAAATAGACTAAATATAAATAAGGAATCCACCCGACGACTCCCGCAATGCCGCATGGCAGCAATGTTTTTTTTGGTACATGAAAAATTATTCCAAAAGCTATGGCAGAAATAAAACTAGCTGCGAGTTGTGCCAGCATTTCAACATTCCTCTCAATTTCGTTTTGGAAAAATATTCTTTAAAAGCCGTCGGCTAGTTTAGCAAAAATGATATAACGACCGCAATTCCCGACCCAATAGCAAAAGCGGTAAGAAAAGCTTCTGCTCCTTTCGATAATCCCGCCACTAAATGTCCGGCCATCAAGTCGCGTACTGCATTAGTAATCTGCAAACCAGGCACAAGCGGCATAACGGAGCCGATAATAATTTTATCTAAATCTGCCCCGATTCCAAGCCGGACTTGCCAAAAAGCAGTAAATCCTATAATCAACGAAGAAAAAAATTCGGCAAAGAATCTAATTTTCACAAAACGATGAATATAGACTAAAGAGGCAAAACCTAATCCTCCCGACAACATGGCCGGTATAAAATCCGTCCACATTCCCCTGAACATAATGACAAACCATCCGCTTGCTATCGATGCGGACAGCAATTGTAGCCAAATTGGATAGAGAGGCTTTGATTTGTCAATTTGCTTCAGCTTGATGACGGCTTCACGGCCGGAAATCCCGCCGCTGGCAATTTGTCTGGAGATGCTGTTGACCAAAGCCACTTTATTTAAATCAATCGTACGATCCGAAACACGAACTAGCTTTGTTTGCTCAATGTCGTCAAATGAAAAAATGATCCCTGTCGGCATGGCAAAACAATGAGACCGTTCAACTCCGAGCGCTTTCGCCATCCTTAGCATCGTATCCTCAACACGGTATGTTTCCGCCCCGTTTTCAAGCATGATTTTTCCCGCCAATAAGCATGCTTCAAAGATTTCTTTTGTTTGTGCCAGCATTGAAAATCTCCTTTTTTCTATTATATCCCAGTTGCAGAAATTTGAATGACAAAAAGAAAACAGTCCTGCAAGACTGTATTTTCTTTCATACTGTAATAATTTTTCATAATGAAGAAGCAAAGTCAATCTTTCAAAACATCATCGATAAATTTCTCAAGTTCCTTTTTCTTATCGATTTGCGCCACGACTGCATGAATAAGAGTCCGACGCGGAACGGCTGATTGCAATTCTTCTTTCAAAAATAACAGCAATTCCTTTTGGCTGTCGCTGGCGGTTTGCTCGAGTAAATCGATTTTTTTCATAAGTATTTCCTTTTTTTGTTTCCGTTTCAGCTGCGACTTCGGTTCCAATCTTTTTACAAGGCTAATCTCAAATAATTGATCGTCTCCCTGAACAACGTTGGAAGAAATCATCTCAATTCTTCTCATCGCGTAAGAAATGATATCGCTGATTTCGATCTCTATTTCTGCATTCACGGCAAAATGGATCATATTTTGCACCATGCCATGCAATAAAACAGCCAAATCCAATGAATAATCCTTTATTTGTTCGCCCAAAACTTCGATCAGACGTTTTTGCAACCAGCACAGTTCATCAAAATAATACTGCTGCACCATTCTCTTGAGTTCTCGATCCCCCGAAACAAGGACGCCGTAAAATAAAGCGAACAGATTATTTTCCTTGGCGACTTCCATCTTGACTCGAATTTGTTCAACAAAACCCTTTTTATCATTTCTTTTCCTGCCTGCCAATACTTCCATTCTTCGCTTTTCTGTTTCCATATGAATTTTTTCAAAAATGCCCAATAAAAGCTCTTTTTTAGACGGAAAATAATTATAAAAGGTTCCTTTCGATATGCCGCTTTTTTCCAAAATATCTTGCACGGATGTCGCCACAAAACCTTTTTCAACAAAAAGATGCTGTGCTGCCTCCATTACTTGTTTTTTTCGATCATTCAATTTGCTGCACTTCCTCCAAAACGCAACTGAGAAATATTTATTGATTTTTTTCTACTAACAGTATATATTATGATAGTGTTTAGAACAACAGTATAAAAAAGTATACCTTTAGTATAGGAGGTTGCGGAAATTGAACAATCAGGGATTTTTGGAGAAACCGCCTTATGCGATGATTGCGATTTTGTTTATTGGAGCCTTTGTATCGTTCATAAATGAAACGTTTTTAAACGTTGCCCTTCCATCGATCATGAAGGATTTTGAAGTGTCCCCTTCGACTGTTCAATGGCTGTCAACAGGCTACATGCTGATTAACGGTATTTTAATTCCCGCCAGCGCCTTTTTATTACAAAAGTTCACAAATCGGCAATTGTATATTACAGCGATGTCGTTTTTTACAGCCGGAACGATCTTGGCTTCCCTTTCACCGACATTTGCTGTTTTGCTTTTGGCAAGGATGCTCCAAGCAGCGGGTTCAGCCATTATGGCTCCGCTTTTAATGAACGTAATGCTTGTGGCTTTCCCTATCGAACGGCGCGGAACGGCAATGGGGATTTTCGGGCTTGTTATGATTACCGCTCCGGCCATCGGACCGACATTATCCGGCTGGATTGTTGAACATTATTCATGGCGTACATTGTTTGATCTAGTTATACCAATTTCCGCCATCACACTTTTATTAGCCATTTTTAAATTAAAAAACATTTTGCCGCAAAAGCAAATCTCATTGGATATTTGGTCGCTTATATTATCAAGCATTGGATTTGGCGGCATCTTATACGGATTCAGCTCCGCCGGTGAAAAAGGCTGGGATTCCGTTTATGTTTACGGAACTATTCTAATCGGTGCAATCAGTCTCATTTTCTTTATTTTGCGTCAGTTGAAATTGCAGGAGCCTCTATTGGAATTCCGTATTTATAAATATCCAATGTTTGCTCTGTCATCGGCTATTTCGATCGTTATCTCTATGGCAATGTTCTCGGCAATGCTCCTCATGCCCATTTATATCCAAACAATCCGCGGCATTTCGCCGTTTGATTCAGGGCTTTTATTGCTCCCGGGAGCCATCGTCATGGGAATCATGTCGCCGATCACGGGCCGGCTATTTGATAAATTTGGCGCAAAAGCACTTGCCATTATCGGATTGTCCATTACCATTTATACAACTTATGTATTCAGCAACTTAACGATGGACACTTCATACGGCTATTTAATGTTCATTTATGCGTTACGAATGTTTGGCATGTCGATGGTTATGATGCCGGTTATGACAAACGGAATCAATCAGCTGCCGCAAAGCATGAATCCCCATGCTACAGCGATGAACAACACATTGCAGCAAGTATCCGGCGCAGTTGGTTCAGCGCTTCTCGTGACATTAATGCAAAATAAAACGGAAGCGGAAGCGAAAGAGCTGGCACAGGCAGCAGCCGGCGATCCTGCCAAAATGGCGGATATTATGAAAGAGGCTATGCTTCACGGCATCAACTTTTCTTTTAAAGTATCCGTCTTTATTGCGCTTGTTGCTCTTGTTCTCACGTTCTTTATTAAACGGGTGAAGCCTGAAAAAGATGAAAAAGAGCCTTTATTGAAACAATCAGCTTCTTAATAATTTGGTGTTGGCTGCAATGATAAACTTTTAGAAAAAGCATCCGACAACAAGGAGACCGGTTTCGATAAGAAGGAAGCAAAAACCTCCCGCCCCCTAATTTGCTTTGGGAACGGGAGGTACATTTTTCGCATTAGTGTTTGACATACTTGCCTCTTTCCGGAATGGCTATGCGGTCAAATTCTTGCACTAATTTTTTTAAACTGGCTGCCAACCTCTCGCCGCTCATCGGCAATCCATGTCCTGTCACAGCAACGGAAGGCTTTAATGCTTCCAATTTTTTCACTGATGCCCATGCCAAATCCCAGTCAGTCGTCAAATATCTCGGCGGACCGCTGATTTCTTGTTCTTGTGTAAAAACTTTATAAAGATATTCCTGTTTCACCGTAACAAAGGCATCCCCTGCAATGAGGAACCGGTCTTTTTCCCTGAATAAGGAAATATGCCCGGGTGTATGTCCTGGCGTATGAATCCAGCGCCATTCGGACAACACTGGGATCGTCCCATCGGAAGGAAGCTTTTCGACATGCTTTCCAAGGTTTATTGGCTCAGTTGGAAACGTCGGGGACATTTTCGCAACCAATCCGCCTTCAACGGAAAAATCCGGTTCTGGATAGCTTTGTTTACCTGTTAAAAAAGGGATTTCCAATTCATGAGCATACACTTTGACATTCCAATATTTTACCAATTCAACAACCGCTCCAACGTGGTCAAAATGGCCATGGGTTAGAACAATTCCTTTCGGTTTGCTATTGGCTCCAAAGTGCTTTTCGCAAACAGACACTATGGCGTCAGCGGATTTCGGCATTCCTGCATCAACTAATACCCACTCTTTTTCCGGTCTGCCGACGAAGCAAACATTCACAATTTGCACAGTTTGGCAATATACATCGGAAGCCAATTCACGTCCTGTTCCGCTTTCAAGCGAAGTAACAGGGATAAAATGATAATCGCTTCCATACGTTATCTCCATGTTTTCACATCCTATCATTTCTCTTTGTTCATGAAGCCGGCGACTTTTGTGTTTTCCCGCTTCGGATGAGCCACAAATGTACGAAGTATTCAATAATGGCCAAAATCGCTCCCGTCAAAATCGCCCCAAAAAACGTGACCTCCGCCCCTTCAAACATATTTGAAATGATATAGACCAACAGCACGGATACGGCAAAATCAGCGATGGTACTCATCCATAATGTTCCCTTTTTGAGCAAGATGTACTCCATTGCGATACCTACTGCGGCTATTATAAAACCTACAACCATTGCTTGATAATAATTTTGATAATACACATTGGCAAATAACCATCCCGAAAGAATCACAGCTATCGGGGATGCAATCACTTTCAACAAAAAGCTGTTCATATGAATGACCTCCTTTCCTTTTCCATGGTAGAATGAAAACAAATGCCGCTTTTTACGGCAATTGCATATGTTAAAATTTGCTGCGTGCGAGACACCGGCGTCAAATCTGATAGGATAGGCAACAGCAATAGTTATTTTTTGATTTACAAATTTTTTTATGTAAATAAAATTTTCCCTAAGGATCCTAAATGTAGTTCTACTAGTTCATTTGCTGAAAAAATGCAGCACATTTTTTCTAATTAGGAAAAATTATTATTTAGCTGTAATAAATGGTGAAAAAGATTAAGTCCTCAATTTTGTGTAAAAAGGAAGCGCTTTAGGTTTACTGGTCTTGGAGTGTGATTTTACACAATAATTAGGACTCGGCCGTCAAATGGATTTTATTCATTATCATAAACTTGCGAAGTTAAAGATGGAAAGCAGAGGGAGAAGAGATTCATGTAGAGCAAATTCTTTCAATAGTACTGTATAAAATCGGGAGGCAGCAATTTCGTCAGAAGCAAACGATCAAGGAATTTTGAACGATAAATGCACCGCTGCAAACAGTTGCATTGTGAAAAACATTAAGCTTTTGCCATTTTACAGATAGCATCCACGAAACAGCAGAAAAAAAGAATGGTTTCACTTCGCGATGTTACCTATTCTGTCTCAAGTTAAAGCTGAAAGACGATTGGATCCTCGATTCAAATAATAAAATCGAAAAAGAAGAATATAAGTCTTATTACCTATTAATAAATAGTTAAATTGTCCTTATTATTGGCAAAATATATAAAAAATAGACCAAAAATACTATTTTAATTTTCCCGTGATATTTGTTATATTGATCTTTAGACAAATAACAGCATATTTCTACAAATTTAATAAATATTCGGCAAACTACTCGAAAGGGTAGGGCGCAAAACTAAAGGGGCTAAATCTTGTTAAAAGATATGCCAGCCAGTTGCTCTTCTCTTAAGAATCGTACCGGTTCTTAAAGAAGATTTTCACAAATGCTCTATTACTGTCCTCTTTAGTAGAGGACATTTTTTTTCGACAGAAACTTTTTTCATTTGGCGCTGCAATGCAGTTTTGAAAAACGGAAGGAGAATTTTCCAAAAATGACTAAAAGGGGATATTTTATCATTACCGTAAATCAAACGATGAAAATCGTCAACTTGGTAATTGCCGGCGCTTTCAATCCCCAACAAACAGAAGACTTCATCCATGATTACCACAATAAAATTTCCAACATTGATGTTGAAAGTTTCAATTTAAGAGTTGATTTTACGGAATTGGATGCGATTACAGAGGATGCGTTGCCTAAACTAGAAAGATCTTTTAAATTATATAAAGAATCCGGATTTAAAAAAATTGTTTTTGTCATCAAGAAAAGCCCAATCATAAAAATGCGGCTGAACACAGTTGCCAAAAACGCCGGGTTGTTTAATAGCGAAGTAGAAGAAGTATAAAAAGAAACGGAGGCTCTGCCGTATGTCAGCAGAGCCTTCAAAATACGGAAATATCAGGAAGCGCTTGGGAAAGGCTTAATGAAACATCTATTGCATTGTAAATATTGACACTTTGCTATTGAAAGGAGGCAAACCAACGTGATTATTCATGGTATCGAGGTAAAAGGAAAGGTAGTGGATCAAAAAACCCGCTGTGAGCACTATCATAAAGAGGAAGATGTAATTGCCATCAAGTTTTATTGCTGTGGAACGTATTTTCCATGCTATGAGTGCCATGAAGAAGAGGGATGCGGAGATCATAAAGTTTGGCCGAAGAATCTTTTTCATGAAAAAGCTGTTTTGTGCGGGAATTGCGGATATGAATTAACAATTGAAGAATATTTGCACGGTTCGTATATCTGTCCTGTTTGCGGCATTCAGTTTAATCCGCGCTGCGCTCTTCATCGGCACTATTATTTCGAGACATAAATTAATTTGTCCAGAGACGAGAACGCAATGGGATAGTTAACGCCTTCACTACAAGAAACCGACATTCCAGACCCTTGCTTTTTTCATGATACATATTCGTTAGAGGCTCCGTTCCGACGCTTTCCAGTTCTTCCGTCTTCATCGCCTTCAACGAAGGGCGAATTTTCACCCCATAACTATGTTGTTTTTTTCGACAAAAGATACGCTACAAGAACGTACCGTTCCGGCGCAGAACCGATAAAATGAAACGGGTAGCATGTGCTGACAGTTAAAGTTGCCCGCGGTTTCGGAACAATAACGGTTCGGTCATTCGCATCAACAATCCGCACTTTATAGACTTTGTACGTAAATTCTCCGACAGTGGTTTTCACGATCAACAGATCTCCTGCACCTACTTCTCCAAGTCTCCGAAATACTGTATCCCGATGTCCCGAAAGAACAGAATTGTCTTTTTCCCCCGGCAAAACACTGCCGGCAAAGTGGCCGACCCCTTTTTCAAGCTCGTCTTCATTTGTTCCGTGATAAATCGGTAGTGTCGCCTTTAATTTCGGAATGTATAGATCCCCAATATAATCGCCTATTTTAGGTCTAGTCGGGTATAACTCTTTTTCGTTTTTATCCGTTTTGACAGCTTCTGTTTTTTCTTCGGCATCCGAATGAACTTGAAAAAGAAAATAACCTTTTGCAAATTTATAAATATTAGTGGTCGAAAACCATAATCCGAATAAAACGGCAACAACAGCCAATGAAAGAAGAAGCAATTGTTTAGGGCGTTTGCTTCTTCTCTTATTGATTCTTAACTCCATATTATGCCTTCCTTACTTTGCGATAGATCACAATCCCTGAAGCAAGAATGAAGAATCCTAACATGGCATTTATGCCGTAGTCAGAAGCAGTTTTCGGAAGCATTGCTCCTTTGACGGTTTTATGCTTGGTATGATTGCCAGCTTTTAATTGTTTTTTCATTTTGACAGGGGCTTCCGCAACGCTTTGAACAGCATTATTGATCGCTTTGCCGGTATTAACGACATGTTCAGAATCTACCATTTCTCCCGTGATGAGAAGGTCTGCTAAAAACTTGCCGTCTATTAGGCTGAATAATTTAATTTTCACATTGGCATTTGTCAAATGATCTAACAAGATCAGGTCGCGGAATTGAACTGGCTCTTCGGAACCATTTTTCATCAGACTGAATTCAACTTTTAATTGGAGAAGATCCAACAAATCTTGAAAAATATCTAAAAGCTCCGCAATTTGCTCCTCTGAAAGTTCCGAAGCGGTTTCAAAATCTGGAATAGCCATCATTCTGTGAGCCAATTGTTCTAATCTTTCCAGCGTTTGAGGGTTTGCAAGAGAGCCCTCTATCGATTGAAAATGGCTATACAAACGATCCAACTCTTCATCTGTCAGATCAAACTCTTCTTGAACAAAAGATAAAATCCCATCCAACATCTCTTCGTCTATTGGAAACGTAAAGGCAAAAACATCTACATCAAGATCATCAATGAAAACATAGTCATCGAGATCTTTTCCATTCTCTTTTAACAATTTGCGCAAACTTTCTTCATCAAGGCCATAATCATCATAAATCGGCTGCAAATTGCTTAAATCCGATTTAATCACTTCACCCAAGAAATCTTGCAGTTCTGCAACAGTCGAAAAATCTTCCAGTCTTGAATCATAATTGGCAAGAGAGTTTTTAATATGATCAATCGTTACAGGAAACCCTCTGATAGCGCTAATTTGTTTTAAATACTCCGTGAGATTTTCGTTAAAATTAGGCTCTTGCACAACAGAGCCATCCTCAGTATAAACGTCCAAAGCCATTGCAAGATTATCCAAAAATACATAATCCTCTAATTTTTCGCCGTTTTCTTCAAGCAATTGTCTTAAACTCGTTTCATCAAGACCATAGTTTCTATAAATCTCGTCCAAATTGCTTAAATCCGCAGAAATTACTTCTCCCAAAAAATCGCTCAGCTCTGCCACAGTGTCAAAATTTTCTATATTTTCGCCATAGTCAGAAAGTGCGAATTCTATGTTTTCTCTCGTAACATCGAGACCTCTTTTATTGCTGACCTCTCCTAAATATTTAGCTAAATCTTCCTCAAAACTAGCATTTTGCGCCGCGTACGATAAACTAGGCAAAGCCCAAATAAATAATGAGAAAACGAATAAAACCACCAGTTTTTTCAAACGATTCTCTCCTTTACATTTATCGTTCAATTTTCCTAAATAATTATAAAATATTGAAAATAGTGCTAGCAACTGGTTTTATAACAAAATTTGAATAATATGGGATGAAAATGTTGGGGTGAAATAGGGATGAAAATGAGCTTTCCCTATTTCTGCTCCTGAATAACAATATCATAATACAAGGTAATATGCTGCCCTCTCATCTCATTGATCAAAGTTTTTTTCGTGCAGCGCTGTTCATGGAGTTTTTTTATATATGTCACTGTGGGATTGATTCGTTTTTTGATACTGCCCCATTGCTTCGTCGATTTTATCAACAATTTGCCCTCCGCTATTTCTCATTCTCTGACGTGACGAATCAAATGCACCAGTTCCGCATCCAGTTCATTTATTTGATTTAATAACTGAATAAAAGTCTTCGCCTTACACATGAAATGGCCAAGTCCTAATTATTGTGTAAAATCATACTACCAGGCCAGTAAACCTAAATTCCCGGCCAATCCAACCGCTTCCTTTTTACACAAAATTCAGCCATGAAATCCTGCTCAACATCAAAATCATAGTATATAGTCAATTTCTCCATTCAGAACATCCTTCTTTATCTTTGCAAATAAAATATTTCATGTTCAAAAAATTCCTCAAACGATTGTTTAATGGTTGTGAAAATCGTCTCCCTTCGGAAATCTCCTGTTTATAATGCCAAAACATAAGGAATTGAAGGTATTTTACCGAGGTCATAAGTAGCTGTTACAGATGTTATTCTTGGTGTTAAAGTTAAGAAGAGCTGAAGCACTATTTAAAGCATTTTCTACATTGAATGGCGGACACTATAGATTTTATATAGGAGGGCCTGAGTATTAGCAAAAGTTTAAGTAGAAAATAAAAAGACAAAGCCTAAACTTGATAATGCAATGTAAATCTTTTTCATAAAACACACTCCTCTCAATATTTTGTTAGTCTAAAACTTCACACCTATATTCATTATTTATCGAATGCATTTACTAATAATTAACATTTATTATAAATTTTATCAATTTTTTATAAACCAAGTTTTAAGACACCTAAATAAAGTCTATGAAAAAATCAGAATTTAGAATTACGACATATGGAGCCGTTTTAATCATGTTCAAAGACCACATAAAAAACTACCTTCCCACGTACAATAGCTCTTAATTCTTGTCTTCAAGAATATCTTTGATTTTGCTTTTCGTCCGAATGAAAAAGCCGGCAATCCCAATGTTTATACGCAGTTTGGGACCGACGGCTTTTTTGAATATGCCGGCAGTTTTTTCCTTTTTAGAATGTTTATAAAGCGCCGGCATTATAAGTCCACTTTAATCTCTTTGGCATTGTGGATTTTTTTGTCTTTTTCATTAAAAACATCACTCGTTTTGATCGTGATTGATTCGATTTGTGAATTTTCAAGGATAAAGCCTAGATTCCCTTTTTTCGTTCCGTTCGCTTCTATTTTTCCATTTAATTCCTCCAAGTAAATATCGTCTTCCCATATTTTTTGTTCGCCGGAGTTTGTTCGCATAATGGCGACAGGAGCAAATTGGAGAGGCTGGTCGGCCGTATTCTGAATTTCCACGAAAAGTTTCACAAAATCAAACTCCTCTTCATGCGTGTAAGAATGATAAAAATCAATCAGGCTGTAATCCGGTTTGTAGTGAAGGATTTTCGCTTCCCTTATCGTTAATTGAATAGGGCCTATTTGATAAGTTTGGTGAGGAAGATTGACAGCCTTTAACATTGCTTCCCCTTTACGATCCCGTAATCTTTCCCCGACTTTTTGCAGCGCCCTGTCATCCGTCACTTGAGGATTCAAAATATACTGATCGTAATAGCTTGGAATACCATTGTCGGAATGTGTTTTTGAACCGGCATGTTCCTTATTCGTTTGATAAGAACAGCCCATTAGCAAAAATGATAATAAACAAAATATAGCCATTGCTGTTTTCATGTTAGAACCCCCAACATTTTTACAAAAAGTTCCCATTGAATCCAAAAACAATGGGAACCTTTACCTTACGTTTTTTTTCAATTATTTATCATCAATTTTTACTTTCGCTTTTAATAAGTCAAAAATGATTTTGGCATGATCGGTATTGTCGAGATTTCCGGCAAACCGGGCGCTTGACGGCCCAAAAGCGTACACCTGTACATCTTCGCCTGTATGCCCGCCGGTTGTCCAGCCGGTGTGGGAACGTTGATTAAAAATATTTTCTATCGCATCGTCTATTTTCGTGTAATTTTTCGTTTTAGCTGCATCTTTTACAGATTGGATTTCTTCATTCGTTAAATCAAGATTGATATATTGTTTTAATGTTTGTTCCGCATTTGCTCCTTTTAATATTTGGTCAGCGATAAAATCAGGGGTTCGTTCAGCCGCTTTAATCGGTTCGCCGAACCAATTATAAATTCCGTCTGCTCCTATTGAAAATCCTCCCGTGGAATGGTCGGCTGTTGCAACAACCAACGTTTGCTTGTCTTTTTTCGCAAATTCAACGGCTGCTTGAAACGCCCTTTCAAAGTCTTCCATTTCGCTCATCGCAGCGACGATATCGTTGTCATGTCCGGCCCAATCAATTTGGCTTCCTTCAACCATCAGGAAAAAGCCATTTTTATTTTTGTTTAACCGTTCAATCGCCGATTTTGTCATTTCTTCCAAAGAAGGCGTATTTTGATCACGATCAATCATCTTTGGCATTCCGGCCGGTGCAAACAAGCCTATGACTTGTTTATTTTTATCTTTCAACAGTTCCTTCCGATTGGAAACATAGCTGTATCCATCCTTTTGAAACTCCTCAACAAGATTGCGGTCTTGGCGCAAAAAAAGATCTTTGCCCCCGCCTAGCAAAACATCGATTTTATGTTTCCCGTTTACTAACTCATCATAATAATCATCGGCAATAGCATTCATATTTTTCCGGCTTATATCATGGGCTCCGAATGAGGCCGGTGTTGCATGGGTAATTTCTGAGGTGGCGACGAGACCTGTAGCTTTTCCCTTTTCTTTTGCCGCTTCTAAAACCGTCTTTACTTCGGATTCGTCATTGTCAACAGCAATGGCATTGTTATAAGTTTTCACTCCCGCTGCCATCGCTGTTGCAGCTGATGCGGAATCGGTGACGTTTTGCGCAGGGTCTTCCGGATATGTCATTTGCTGGCCGACCAAAAACCGGTCAAATGCAGTTTCTTCGACAAATTTTGTCGACGGGTCATCTTTTAAGTAGCGGTACGCAGAAGTATAAGAGACTCCCATACCGTCTCCAATCAGGAAGATAATGTTTTTCACTTTGCCGCTCCCGTGGCTTTTTGCCTCGGCGACTGTTAAACAAGACCCCGTTAAACTAACGAGAGCAACTAAAGAAATGACTGCAAACGATATGAAATTCTGTTTGATCCTTTTCCGCAACATATTAGCCCTCCCATTTATCGTTTTCCAGCTTATTATATTTCTCTATCATTAAGGAAAAGTGAAGGGAAGTTTTCTATTCGGTAAAATTGGCAAAAACCCATCATTTCCTGCTTTTTTCCTAAAAATCATTAGGCTTACAGTCATGTTTGGCTTAACAATTTTCAAACGGGGAGTTTTTATAAACCTATGGTTGCAGTTCTATTGAGGGATTTTCCGGATTTGCTTTATTTACATTTTATTTACAATGTTATGTTTTTTACATAATGTTTATATTTTTTCAACATACGAGTTTGGAAGAACGTTGTTTCAGAGGCGAGCAGTCATGAATTGTAAAAAGCGGCCAAAACAGTGGTAAAAAAGAATGGTGCTCGTCTGCACGCAACAGACATCAAAACAGAGTTTCTCATGATAGGAAATCGGAAAGTAAAACGGAAATTCATTTGCGGGGAATCATGATCGTTTTACAAATACCTTCAAAAGGCAGCAGGAAGAGAAAGCGATCACAAAAAATCGCTCAAAAGATGAGATCTCCATTTTTCCCGACTTCATCAACAGGAATGTTCTACCTATTTTGCAAATTGTCAAGGGCTTAAAACCTTTTAAGCATTTTTTGGCGCTTTTTCTCTCCCTTAACCCTCATTTCTCTCTCCCGGAAAGCTGTTCACCATTTTCACTCCATTTTTTTCGCCATGTTTGACAGGCGGCAGACCGCAAATTAAAGAATGGAAGGAGGTTTCCCTTTTTACCCAGCTTTTTGCACAACTTTATAATGGGGTTTTACCAGAAGAAGATGAAAAGCAGAACGAATAGATTTCGATTCAAACTTTTTCTGCTAGCTTGCTGCTTGATCCGAGTGAAAAATTAAATGGATCAAACTCTTTGTGCAACTGCTTCAAGCATCGTTCCGTTCTTCGCATAATTGATATGCCATGAGAGAGCTTTTTCTAATACATGTGGAGTATGTCCTCCTCTTGCAAGAGCTTCCTGATAATATTCGCGAAGCTGGTCGCGATACATAGGATGGGCGCATCGTTCGATAATCAGTTCCACTCGCTCTCTTGGCGCCAATCCCCGCAGATCCGCATACCCTTGTTCTGTGACAATGACATCTACGTCATGTTCTGTATGATCAACATGGGAGACAAAAGGTACAATGCTTGATATTTTCCCGTCTTTCGCAATAGATTTTGTCACAAAAATCGCCAAACGGGCATTCCTTGCAAAATCACCGGATCCGCCAATACCGTTCATCATTTTCGTTCCAAGTACGTGGGTGGAGTTTACATTGCCGTAAATGTCCACTTCTAATGCGGTATTAATAGAAATCAATCCGAGACGGCGGATAATTTCAGGATGGTTGGAAATTTCCTGCGGCCTCATGATTATACGGCTGCGGTATTTTTTAAAATTCGCGAAAACCTCCTTCATTTTCGGCTCTGAAAGGGTAATCGAACAGCAAGAGGCAAAACGGACTTTACCCGCATCCATCAAATCGAAGACTGCATCTTGCAATACTTCGGAGTATACCTCTAAATCCTCAAATTCTGATTCCAGCAAGCCGTGAAGTACTGCATTGGCGACGGAACCGATGCCTGACTGCAGCGGAGCAAGGCGTTTTGTCAGCCGGCCGGCTTTAATTTCTTTGCGCAAAAAATCAATTAAATGCTGCGCCATAATGACCGTTTCTGCATCCGGAGGGACAATTGTCGACGGTGAATCGTGCTGGTCAGTAAATACAATTCCTTTTACCTTGTCAATATCAATCGGTATTCCGATTGTGCCGATTCGGTCATCCGGTTTTGTCAGCGGAATCGGTTTTCTTTCCCCTTGTTTTCCCGGTTCATACAAATCATGCACTCCCACTAAGTCAACTGGTTGTGCCATATTAATCTCTATTATGATCGATTTTGCGTGCTGGGCAAATGACAACGAGTTTCCGATGGAGGTTGTCGGAATGACCATTCCATCTTCCGTGATAGAAACCGCTTCCAAAATTGCAAAATCGATAGGATCCATAACATTTGAACGCACTAATTCAGCAGTATGGGATAAATGCTGATCTACAAATAATATATCTCCTTGGTTGATTCCTTTTCGCATAGTGGGATCAGCCTGAAACGGAAGCCTTTTGCCCAAAATGCCCGCTTCTGCAAATAGTTTATCAACATCAGAACCTAAAGAGGCTCCTGTATACACATTCACTTTAAAAGATTCCGTCTCTGCGCGTTTCACCAACGAATACGGGACCGCTTTCACATCGCCCGCACGCGTAAATCCGCTTAACCCCAATGTCATTCCGTCTTTAATCCATGATGCGGCTTCATCAGCTGTCACCACTCGATCGCGCAGACGCGGATCTTGAATCCTGTTCATCTTATTGTCCATTATCCCCATCACCTCTCCCAAAATGAATTTAAAATCTATTTTACTGATTAAAGCGGATGAGGCAAGGTTTTGGGAATAAATTACCGAAAATTCAGATAAACAAGCAAATTTCCATACTAAAACAGAATCATTTTTAAAACCCAAGCAATTTCCGGAAATAGCTGGAGTAGGATTGGCTAACAGGTATTTTGTCGCCATTATTCATCAACAGCAAAAAAGTTGAATGCGTATCAGGGTAAATTTCCTTAATATGATTGACATTCACGATAAAAGCCCGATGGCAACGTATAAAATAATCTTTCGGAAGCAAATATTCAAATTCCTGGAGTGAGTATTTATGCGTGCCTGAGCATCCTTCGGCGTACACATAGGTTTTTTTTCTTTTGCTTCTAAATAGGCAACTTGCGAAAAAGGAATGGGAATCCATCCGTCTTCGGTTTTAACGGTTACGACAGATTTTCCGTCTGTCAAAGCGGGAAAAATCGCAGTGACGCATCCTTCAAGCTTTCCTTCATCAAAAAACGGCACGGCCATCCCGTGATAAGGAACGCCAAACACATCGCGGTTAATAAACTCAGAGACTTTTTGTTTGCTGTGCAAGGCTTTATGGGCAATCGTTCCTTCTTTTACCAAGTCTCCCGGCCTGATTTTTAGATCAATCCGCTTACTCGGGCGGTAATAGATATATTCCTTTGTATTGGAAACAGCAATTGAAACTTCATCAGAAAACAATTCACCTATAACGTCTAAAAGGGAAACGATTGTCATTCGTTCCATCTTTTCAACACCTTTCATCATCTAAAAATCTTGCAAGATATTATTTATTTTACATCCTTTTTTCTCTTTTCTTCAAACACACGTTTCTCTCTTCCGGCTTGTACTTCATTTGCTCGTGTAAAATCGGGATTCAATTTTTTCAACACTTTATCGGGATATAATTAATATTGTAAATACGTATTTGGTAAATAATCCGGGAAGTCCCTCACCATTTGATCTACCATCACATACGTTTCCAGCCATGATTAATCCCGTTGCTCGTAGTCAGCAGGACGGAATCCATTTTTCAGAATCATTTCCCTTAACTTTTGCGGGTCGTATAAATAAGTAAACCAGCCAAAATGGTTTAATCCGAAGTATACAGGATCAAAATCACGTTCATTCATATTCAACAAACGGCAGTACGAACGAAGCAAATTCTCCGGTTGGTCACAGATATTAAGGATTCTTTTGTCTTCTGGAAACAGTTCCTGTAATGCAATTGCAACGATAGCGGCAGGATTTGTGTAGTTTAAAATCCATGCGTCTTTCGTTTTGCTTATAACATCTTTTATTAATTGAACCATATCTCTGATCGATCTCATGCCATAGGCAAAACCGCCCGGCCCGCATGTTTCCTGCCCAATAACACCTAGTTTCAATGGGATCTTTTCATCTTTTTCACGCATTTTATATCCGCCTGTACGTATTTGCACAAAAACAAAATCGATATCTTCCGTAAAGGCTTCCTCTTTATTTGTTGTATAACTAAAATTAATATTAGGGTATTCTTCTCTAAAGAGCCCTTTCGCAAATTCGCCGATTACTTTTTGACGGTCAAGATTAATATCGTACATGACCAATCGATTAATCGGGAAAGTATCTTGTCTTGAACACATTGCTTTTCAAAAGGCCTGGCGTCCAAGTACTTCCTCCGCCCACAATGAGTACATTAAATTTTTTCATCGAGTTTCAGCTCCTAGTAGGATTTTTTCATGTAAACGTTTCTATCGTTATCTTAACGAACAAAAAGACAAAGACAGGAAAAATTTCATTGAAACTTTTGACACGACCATCTATCATGGCACGTACAATTATTATGAAATCCGGAGTGATTTAGATGTATAACTTTATGGCTAAATTATTAAACTTTATCGAATCATCCACTGACCAAACAAAATCTGAAATCATTATTGCCGAATATATTTTAAGGAATGTGGAAAAAATCCCAAAAATGTCAATTTACGAATTAGCGAAGAATGTCATACATCACCTGCCATGTTCACTCGATTTTGTCAGCGCTTTGAAAATATTACATTTAAAGAATGAAAGGAATATGCCTAATCATTTATCGAATTTAATGATACTGAAGTGGACTATCAAAATCTTGAAACGAAATTCAATATACGCATATTATGACGAATTGCATACCTCTCTGAAGCAAACAGAGCAATTGCCCATTCAAAGGAAATTATTCAAGTTGCCAACGCAATCCATCACTCAAAAAAGTTGCTTTTTTTGGAGCAACATTTTCTCACCTAAAGGCAAGAAATGCACAATTTAAATTTATTCGTCTCGGAAAGTATGCTTCTGCTTACAGCAAACCATGAAAATCAAATCTCCGAAGCAGAATCACTTACGCCAAGGGATTTGGCCTTTGACATTTCTTTTTCGGACGAGACAAGATTTATCGTTCAGCTCGTAAAGATATGAAAGAAAAGAGGTATTCCTCTTATTTCTATTACAGGTAATGAAAAATGCTATTTAGCACAAAATGCCAAACAAATCATTAAAGTCAGCAACCGCAAACTTGAATCCTTTAAATCACCCATTTTGGAAGAAATCAATATGTTGAGTGTTATTCATTCCATTTACCTTGTTTATTCAATAGTTTTTAGATAATGCGGAAGGATGTAAAACAAATGAAGGAGGCTGCCAAATGAATATTGTCGTTGCGCCGGATTCTTTTAAAGGGAGCCTGACCTCCCTCCAAGCAGCAAATGTTATGAAACAAGCTATACTTGACCTTCCTTACGGTGATACAGTTATTGCCAAGCCAATGGCTGATGGCGGGGAAGGAACTGTCGACGCATTGTTAGCATCTTCATCTGGGGATCGGATTGAGGTAACCTGCACAGGTCCTTTGGGCGACAAAATAAAAACGTATTATGCGATCCTGCAAAACAATACCGCCGTTATTGAAGTTGCCAATATCGCAGGACTTGTTCAAGTGCCTTTGTCAAAACGAAACCCGGATGCGACCACTACTTTCGGGCTCGGCGAGGCCATGAAAGATGCAATGGATAAAGGCTGTAAATCGTTTATTATCGGGCTCGGCGGCAGTGCTACAAATGATGGAGGTCTTGGCTTTTTACAGGCGTTGGGCATGAGAGCTTGGGATCAAGAGGGAAAACAAGCGGGGATATTCGGTAAAGATTTATTATCGGTTAGCAAAGTTGATTTCGACTGTTTTGACCAGAGGTTGAAACATATTACGATAAATGTTGCTTGTGATGTGGACAATCCGTTATGCGGAGAAAAAGGTGCCAGCGCAGTTTACGGGCCGCAAAAAGGCGCCAGCAGCAAACAAATACCTATTTATGACAGAGCATTGTCCCGATTTGCTGCACTTATTGAAAAGCAACAGGGGAAAGGCTTGCATAACTTGGAGGGTGCAGGTGCTGCAGGAGGTTTGGGTTTTGCATTTCTTGCGTTAGGTGCCAACCTTGTATCCGGTGCAGAACTTGTTGCAAAAGCTTCGGCCATGGAGGACGCAATCAAACAGGCGGATCTTGTCATAACGGGAGAAGGACAAAGCGATGAACAAACATTATATGGAAAAGCACCCGGCTATATTGCTGGTCTTGCTCAAACATACGGAATTCCAACCATATTAATATCAGGTTCACTTGCAGGCAATTTGGATGTGCTCCGCAGCAAATTCCACGGTTGTTTTTCGATTATTACACGTCCGTCAACAATAGAAGAATGTATGGAACAAGCAGAAACATTTTTGTACAACCAAACGAAACAAGTTATGCATCTTATACACTCTTTGAAAATATAAAAAGTAATCAAGCCTTTTCGTTGTTTTCCGACTTACTATGCCAAACGGGGGTAATTTGTTTTCCTTTATCAAGAAAAAGCCAGACACGGATGATTATTATAATATTTTTTATGTCCACTATTTTGAATTTCAAAAAACACTTTACCCCTTTCTTGAATTTCAACTTTCTTTTAATTTGACGAGTAAATCTTAAATCATATCAAAATCCCGTTTTCATACTTTTTTCCTTCCCATTTCGTTAAAAAAGCAGCTAAGATCTGTACAAAAAATCTATGCCTTTCATAAATGAAAGGTGATAGTAATGAATGAATTTATATCACTATGCCTCGACTCTCGACTATATTCCTTGCAATTTTTGTTAATTTCATTAATGTTGCTGTTCATTTCTTTACGTCATCCATATAGCCTTGAAAAAAGTTTGCGTTGCTGCCTGCGCTTTGAAACGGTTCTTCCTGCAAACGATTGATCTGTTAACTCCGTTCAGTTCACAAAATGCTCACGGATTTTTCCTAAAAAATACAAAATTTCGACATTTCAAAAAATCTTCTTTCTGTTATTATAAATATATAGAAACCATTCTATTTTTTGGGGTGATGATCATGAGTCTCCAGTACAAAAATATTTTGGTTGCCGTTGATGGATCAAAAGAAGCGGAAAAAGCATTTAAAAAAGCAATCTCATTGGCTAAAAGTTATGATGCGACTTTAATTATTGCGCATGTTATCGATGATCGCTACGGATCAGCCGTAGTATATTCTCCAGGCATTATTCATGAAATAGAAGCAAAAGGAAAAGAATTGTTGCAAAGTTATGAAAAACAAGCAAAAGAAGCCGGGGTTGCAAATGTTAAAACACATCTCGAGCATGGATCTCCAAAAGTAAAAATCGCCAAATATATCGCTCCAAAATTTGACGCCGATCTGATTTTGTGTGGGGCGACAGGTTTAAATGCTATTGAACGCCTCCTTATGGGAAGTGTCTCTGAACACATTACACGCTATGCCAAATGTGACGTGCTCGTCGTTCGATCTACCGACGAGGAATAACATCGAGAACCCCCCTTATTTAATGGCTAAGCCAAGAAAAATCAAATATCATCCTCATGAACCTGAGTTCTGTATGAAGAAGGACTCAGGTTATTTTCGTTTTCCATGCAAATTTTCTTTATTTCTAAACTCTTGACAGATTGCTTCTTTAATCGATTTATAGGCTTGACGATGGCAATTTCCTTGTCAAAATATAGAATCCAATTTGAGCTAATATTCTAACTTTTATCCATTTCATACAATTATTAGAAAGCTTTCAGAGCTTGCCATCCTTTTCTCAATTGGATTTGGAAAAAGATTAAACGATTGATAATGGAGAAAGCGATATCCAAACATTCCTTTAGCAGCTCTCCTAACTGCCGAGTGCACATAAAACAAACGCCCCATTTTTGGGACGTTCCACCTTTTTCATAAGAGGAACAACTTTAAGCCCTTACAGCGGTTCGCCGTTGACAGACTGTTTCACAAAGAAGATACCCACTGTATGCATTTTCCGAGCACATCAATGAGCTGTGGATGAAGCAGACCCTCCTTTCTGTGTGCAGGAGTCAAGCAGCACACTTTTCCATTGCCAAACTGGTGATACCACCCGGCAACAGAATCACCATCTGCAGATCGGGAGCGGAGAAACACGTTTGTTTCCGTTTCCTCGCAATGAACAAAATAATGTTCATCTACGATGTCAAACGACACCGAGTCCATTCTCAAGTCGGGCTTCGGATTGATCTGATAATGAACAAGCCGATGCGGATCTGGATGATACTGAAAATACCCTTTTAACATATTGACATACATTCCTTCTACCGGATAAGAAGCGAGCCCCGAATGCCAGGCGAGCCATCCTCCCCCGCTTTGCACATAGTTGCTGATCGTCCGTTGCAGGTCTTCGTCCATCCAATGATTGATGGCAGAATCAGCCGGATTGATTCTGTTTTCTTTGAATAAGATGACCGCTTTCGGACGCTGCGACAACAGATGCTGCAGTTCTTTCTCTGAACATTCCAACACCTCGATTTCTCCCGCCGCATCGATCGCCCTCTGCAAAGGCTGCCTGATCCATTCGGCAGGATGATAGTAATCACCGATAACAGCCCATATTTTTTCCATGTTCCCTCTCCCTTTCCCCATTTAAAGCAAAGTTCACACTGCCAGCTATATTCAAAGCGGCAACGGCTTCCATAGAAATTCAATAAACACCGTTCTGCAGAACACCTTAATGTTCCCCTTCACAATATTCAAAATTCTAATAGCCGACTCCAAGGAGACCACGGTGCTTCCGTCCCTCCCATGTCCGTCCGGATCCATCCCGGATCCGACACCATACACAATGATGCTTTTTCTTCAAATAGTTCCTTAATTGTTCGGAAAACATATTCATTTCTGACTTCGACAGGGCATACGAATAATCCCCGCAATAAGCATTGTGAAAACCGCCCGCTTCTGAAGAAACTTTCATAATGTCCCAGATTGCAGCCGCAATACAATAAAGGCAAAAGATGTTTGAACACTCAAATCGAGCCGAACAAATTGTTAAGTCCTGAATTTTGTGTAAAAAGGAAGCGGTTGGATTGGCCGGGAATTTAGGTTTACTGGTCTGGGAGTATGATTTTACACAATAATTAGGACTTGGCCAACAAATTGATATCAGTTGCGTTATTTTTCGCTTTGAACCCTTCGTTCATGAACGTGCATTCACAGCTTTAACTTTATTGTAAAAGATGCAACGTCAACAGAAAATATAAAATATTCAAATTTTTCTATTGATAGTTGTTATCATTTTAAAGATGAAGTCCAAGAATTTGTGTAAAAAGAAGCGGGGCACAAAGCGGTTCTATTTTCTGGAGACTTAAGTTCGCTGAATGGGAGTCGCATTTTACACAAACATTAGGACTTGACCCATTTTAAATGCGAATCTTAAAGGATACTGCATTTTGCAAAATATGGATCGCTTAGGTGTACCATTTTTGGTGCACCTGTTTTTATACAATAAAGAAGAAATGAATTTTTGGGAGGTTGTTGATCATGAAAAAAAGTTTTTTATTGCTTTTCTTATCAATTTTCGTCTTCTTGCTGACAGCTTGTGGGGAAGAAGCCGGCAAAACGGAGAGAAGTGGCGAATCCAAGGAACCGGAAGCAAAAGTGTTGACGAAAGAAGAATTCGATCGAATATTTTCAGATCCAAAGAAATATAAAGGATCCAAAGTGGATTTTTATGCGAAAATTTTCGTTGAACCTGAAAAAGATCAAGATGGAACTTATATACAAGCATTTGCAAATAACAATAGCGAACAAAACGTTATCGTTGGAATAGAAAATCCGAATCTTGATGTTGCAACTGATGACATCATTCATGTAACAGGAACAATCGAAGATGCTTTTGAAGGGGAGAACGCTTTTGGCGGAACCGTCACAGCTCCACTTATTAAGGCGGATAAAATTGAAAAAACAGACTATCAAACTGCGTTTGCACCTTCCAAGAAAACGATTAATTTGAATAAAGTCCAAAACCAACACGGTTTTAAATTAAATGTGCAAAAAGTCGAGTTGGCCGATTCAGAAACGCGCGTTTATGTAAAAATAACAAACGAATCAAAGGAAAAAATTTATTTTTATTCCTACGATGCAAAATTAATCGCAAACAACCAACAACTTGAAGAAACCTTTAACTATGAAGCCAACTACCCAGAAATACAATCGGACATTCTCCCTGGTGCATCAACAGAAGGCATCATTGTATTCCCGCCAATAAAAAATGATGCTGCTTCTTTTAAACTACACTTCGAAGGAAGCTCTGACAACTATGATATAACCTTCGAGCCTTTTGTGTATGAAGTTTCCTTAAAATGATGGGGCTATCCAAAAAGTCCGAGTAACTGACTTTTTGGAACCTCTTTTTTTCAATTTTTCACAAAAAAAAATCGTCCTATCCTGTAAAATAAAGTAACCACCACCACATTTCGGAAAGGACGATTTTTTATAGCAATTAAAGGATACTAATGAAAATTATACCACACAAACAACACTCTTGAATGGTTTTTATTTTATTTAATTTCATAACTAAATTTTGAAACCGCTTTTTAAGCCCCGTTCTGTGTCATCTTCCAAATGCGCAAAGCGGACGGCGCTGAGGAATTTCGATAGGCGCATCACAAGTAACTATGTGCTTACTTATGTTACAGTTCACGATCTCTAATAAAAAAATCTATTACACTAACAGAGATTTTCTCGTTATTAACTTTCTTTTAATACCGAGCGTAGTGACGGATTGATTAATTTTCTATAATGTATATGAGTGTTCTCTAATTATTCCCCCCAAGTTGGTGGGTTGATAACCTGGGATTGTACCCATCGTTCTTTAAATTTTGATACATATTTCTCCCCCTTTTGAACACAAAGGTTGCATTTTTCTACCTAATTGCAAATTTTAATGACGATGATATTGCTAGATAACAGGGTTGGAGATACTTTGCGATTGTTTTTCCTATAAATGAAAAATGGATTCTAACCCTTTTATCATTTTACTATGTATTCGAGCAAGATCACGATTATACAAAAAGCTTATCGTCTGTATTGGCTTCAAATTGGAATAGTACTCAGGAATACAATCCCTCAGCTTTAATTCTTTTCAATAGGTTTAATCATCTGTTTCATCGTACACTAACAACTTATCGTATCGATCTAGGTTGACTTCAAATACCACTTTATGCTAAGTACTTCTTTTATGTTTCTTACAATTATTTGCAAAACGTTATGTTTTGTAACGATTTTGGTCGTCTGACCATTCATTTTAAACCTTTTCCATACAAGCGAAGATGTTTCAGCACTACGTCATATTCATCATTCAAAAAACAATAGCACGGTTATATGCAATCTTTCCCCATACTTCTTTTTGCGCAAGTCGAGTTTGGATCTAACTTCGACTGTTTTGGTTTTCTTGGAATTATTGGCATATTTTTTGACTGTTTGAAAGCATGGAAAGTACGGAAAACATGATAAAAAATTGTCATCGTGTTAGTGGCAATTAAGAATTGTAGTGTTTGGCAATTAAGGATATGCATAATTTATTGCATATTCACCGCTTTACATGGAGTGGCGGGTATGATAGGCTTATATGCCTTGCAAAGTCCTGTGGCTTGCCCCCTTTGCCAGAAAGCATGCCCGCAGAGGCTCCATGTCAAGCGACAACAGGTATGAAATTTTATACAGATCATTGAATATTCTTATTTGCCATTTCATGCATTTTTTAATTGCCAAAAACAGTCATTGATAGCTCGAAAAGGAAAGAAAAAAGCACTCATCGCTATTGGACGATGAATGCTTTCCATTGTTTATTTTAACAAATAGCCTAACAAAGAATTTATTTTAGACACGAACATAATGTTTATGCATGAAACCGTATTTTTTCGGGGCTGGTTTCCATTACTTTTTCCCCTAACTAAAAGGCGCAGTCTACTCATGAATTTATTTATCAATCATTTATTTTTTTCAAGGCCTCTTCATCTGCGATCACTGTCACATCGTTATGCTGCCTTAAAATTGAAGCCGGAAACTCCTCGGAAATATCACTGGTTCCCAATAGCCTTGCAAGGGCGTCCGCTTTCTCTTTACCAGAAACTAGCAACAAGAGTTTCTTGCTTTCCATGATCGTTTCAATTCCCATCGTAATGGCTTCCGTTGGTACTTCGTCAATCGACTGAAAGAATCTTGCATTTGCTTTCCGCGTTGATTGATCCAGTTTAACAATATGCGTTCTGCTTTTAAAGCTGGTCCCTGGCTCATTAAAACCAATATGGCCGTTTAATCCCAGTCCTAATATTTGTATATCAATTTTATTTTTGGAAATTAGTCTGTCATAAGTCATGCACTCTTGTTCCAAATCTTTAGCCATTCCATTAGGAATATGAACATTTTCCGGTCGAACATCAATATGTTGGAATAAATTTTCTTGCATATAATAGTGGTAACTATTCTTATTTTCTTTAGGCAGTCCAACGTATTCATCTAAATTAAAAGTAGTTGCATTTTTAAATGAAACTTCCTTTTGTTGATATTTTTTGACCAAACAACTATATAAACCAATTGGAGTTGAACCTGTTGCAAAACCAATGACTGGTCTTTCCAAATTTTTCATATCCTCTACTACTATGTTAGCTGCTTTTTCACTCATTTCTTCATAATCTTTTACTTTAATAATTTCCACGTCATTTCACCTTTCTACAAAATCATTATGGGAATCTTTACTCTGGAACAAAATATTTTATATTTTAAAAATCGTTCTTAGTGCTCTTGCCACTCCATAATGATCATTATCTTCAACAATCATGTTCGCTTTACTTTTTACATAATCAGTTGCATTTCCCATCGCGATTCCCAAACCAGATGATTCCAACATTTCGACATCATTTATCCCATTACCGATCGCAATCACTTCTTCAGGCAATATATTAAAATGTTTAATAGCTGATTGAATACCGGTCCATTTAGAACCTCTTGGATAAACTTCGAGTCGATCTCCTTCTTCAAAAACATAATCCTCCAGCACTTTCTCTTTAAGAACTTTACGTTGTTCAGAATTTATATATAAAGTTAATCGGTGCGCTTCGCAATCCGTATCCTCTAAATTTGTCTTTTTTGCAAATGGCAGTAAATGTTCCTCATATAAAGGCTGATTGGATCGTGAGGTACTGTACGAAAAGTGAATATACTTGCCGCCATATTGATAAGTTTGGCTGCAAAGATCATAGGCAACTTTTGATGATATTTTTACATCATGAATGATCTTATTATTTAAAAATACAAGGCTGCCGTTATAAGCAACATAAAGCGAACACTGTAATTTATCACCATAAATTTTTGAGGCTTCTAAAGACCTGCCTGAAGCCAAACCAACGATAATCCCTTTCTTTTGCACTTTATGAATTGATTCTAAGGTTTCATCTTCAAGCTGATTTTTAGAATTCAAAATTGTCCCGTCTATATCCAGAAAGACCGCTCGATACATTTAGATTCTCCTCCAAATTTTCCATTAACAACCATGCCCTTGCAGCAAAAAATTGGATCAATCGATTAAATTCCCCATAGAATCATAAATTCCTACAAGTTCAGGGTTGGCGGAAATATTCTTTAAGACGGCAACATGGGCATTTGTAACAAATACTTGTGTGCGAAAAGCATATATGACCGTGTCGCCTACTTGTACTCCGTCTGTCGCCAATGAGCCGTAATAATCAATATTAGTCGGAACATTATCAATTGTAGGAACCCGCTTTAGATTTTGTCTATTTGTTCCAACTAATGCTTCCTTCATATGTGAACGCGGATAAAATCCGCCGCCAAAAACATATGCATGATTATTATATAAATGGGATACTTCCGATACATATACCATCGCCGGTTTTTCTTCCAAGTTTTGTGAAGCATGCAATGGTGTGGTTCCAATTAATGCATGACCGGGTTCTCCTTGTGTTGCACCATTTTCCTTTAATAATTTCATTGTTGCGGTAGAGGTGGCACTTGGCATATTCATCTCAAGCTTTTCATATCCTCTATTCATTAAAAACAATTTTGCAGTCTGCATGGATTTGACATTCGGGGTAATGGTTGGAACATCATCTTGGACCAATATACAAGGAAAACTTGTTAAGCCAGCTATTTCAATGCCTTCCAATTTTTCCATAGATTCAATATCTTTCACTAGCTGTTCAAATGTGAATCCACCTTCTTGACCGTTATATATATAATCGTCTTTGTTTGCTATGCGTAAAAAGACTTTTTGTTTTTTTCCCATCTGTTGAGCAATTCTGCTTATATTTCGAGCATTTTCATAGCTAAAAACTGTAACATAATCAGGATTAAGATTTAATATTGTTGGTATCATATGGACAGGTATTTGAACAAGGTGTCCAACATGGCCAATCTGAATGCCATTTTTACTAAGAGTCATAGCCTCCCATGGATCTACGGCGACTGCCTTCTCAATCCCTGATTCAACAATAGCTTGCGCCACCAACGGATTGCGGCCAAATTGTTTTGTCATAAAAAATAGTTCAATATCCTGTTTTTTGGCTTTTTCAGATAAAACTTTAGCATTCCTCTTTACTGTATCAAGATCTATTACATAAGTATTGGGTGGGATGATTCCTTGCTGATGATAGTCTAATGCAGCTTCTATTAATTTTTTGTTATGCTTTATTGTCGATTGTAAAAACATCCGTCAGTCTCCTCTTTCCCTTTTTGCAATATTTGAAGGAATGAAGTTCCGTTTTCAGTTTTATTAAGTCCAAGATACTCTGCAGAAGTTGCAGCGATATCTGAAAGTGTCTTTCTTTCTCCAATTTTAACGGGGGATATTTGTTTATGATAAACTAACAGATACGTTTTCTCTCTTGTATGTTGATTATGGCCAATCGTAGGATCATTCCCATGATCCGCACTCATAATCAGCAGGTCCTGTTCTGTCATTTTCTCCAGTATTTCCGGTAAATATCTATCAACCACTTCAATACGATCCGCATAGCGGGCTGGATTCTGTGCATGTCCTGCCAGATCTGTTTCTTGTACTGTTGCAGCAATTACTCCATGTTTTACATTGTCCATTTCATGTAAAATATCTTTCATTACTTGTTCCGTATCGACACCCGGAAATCTATTGGCGCCTTCACAATAAATAACATCCTGCATTTTTCCAATAAGAGAAACTTCCATTCCGCTTTTTTTCGCTAATGTTGGCAACTGAAATTCAGGAGAAATGCCAAAACCTAAATGACGTACTTGATACCCTTGTTTGTATACATTTGATTTAGGTGAATTCACCCCTACTAATCCATCTTCCCGTCTTTCTACTGATCGTTGCAAGTGTTCGGGTGTTACATTTTCGCCACCAAGGACAATCACGCGATTGACTCTAACATTTTTGCGCACACATTGTCCTATTTTTAATACTTCTTCAAATGGAATATAATCCAGCGGAGCACTTACATTATAAATTTGGCCGTAATCAGTTTCGATATTATCGGCGACAATGACTAAATCATTGACTAATAGATACGGCAATTCAGGATTTGGGATCGTTACTTTATAGCCTTCTTTTTCAAGAGCAAGTTTTACATGATCCATATTTTCAACAAAAGGAGCTAAATACGCTTTTTTAGGTTTTGTTCCCATAATTTCATTATGCCCTTCAAAACTGTCTGCTCCTTGGTGCATAAGGTTCAAAACACCGTAACTGGCAATATTATCAACATTTTTTAATTTCGGATGATGTAAAATTTTATTGATGCCCAATCTTTCAAAGTTTGGAATTTTCAATGATGGCACTGCATCAATAATATGATAAAAAGTATTGGCGCCGACATCTAAAGGATGATAGTCTTTGGCATCTTCCATATAACCGACACCTAAGCTGTCCAATATGATAATAATGACTCTTTTGTTCATTTTTGATCCCCCTTTACTTTATTTGCTTTTGATTTTCGGTTGCCCGATGAATGGATTCCTCCAGTATTCTTAAAATTGTTTCCACGCCGCTTCTTAATGGATTAATACGTATCATTTTTTTGGCTAATGTTGGATCTGACGATAAGAAAGTGCCGGAAACTCTATAAAACATTGGCACAACTTCGTATTTTGATTCGGCGCCGACCGGATTGGGTGCCGCCCCTAATTCATTGGCATGATAAAGTACTTCTTCTGCGATTGGTTCAGTAAATTCGACAAGCAAGACTTTTGATTGCGCATTGGCTAAATAAGCCCTTTTCACACCCTTAACTGCTCCATTATTAAGGGCATGGACTAATTGATCATTCACGCCCGCTTGTATCGCCAGCATAACGGGAGCATATACAAGACCTCTTAATGCTTCCAAAGCTTCGTAGCCTTGAACTTGGCTCCCCCCGGAATAATTCATTTTTTCTATTTTCTTGATTAAATCTTTATTGCCTAAAATGATTCCAACACCTTCTGGACCTAATAGTTTGAACATCGAGAAGGTGGACAAATCCGCCCCGACTTGCACCCCAATATTTTCCACTTTCATTGCAGCATAATTGTCATCTGTCACAATAATTAGAGCAGGATCAGCCGAACGTATTATTTTTATTGTTTCAGCCAAATCATAATGATCATCAATTTTTTGCCTAGTATGCTGAATCAATGCGCCTTTTAGTTTAGGGTTTTGCCTAATTGCATTTTTGATTTCTTCATGATTGTGAAAATCCGCATATATCGGCAGTATCCCCATTGATTCTAAAGTTGTTTTGCTTGTTGGATATATAGGTGCATCATGGACAAGGAGCTGATCACCCGGCTGCAAAAAACTCATAAAAGCAAACCTCAATGCACCTGTTCCAGCGCCGCGCACCAATAATGCCTTCTCTGCGCCAAAGAAATCAGCTAATGTTTCTTCTACTTTTTTTGTGAATTTTGGTTTATTAATGCCACTTACAACACCTAGATCACCAAGTGAAAGCATTTCATCTCCGCGAAAATGCCTTGTAATGACATCAACGAGCTTAAACTGTCTGCGCTTCGCTTCTTCAATAGAAATACTCTTTAGCGGATAAGTTTCCATAATCATTCACCTTACCCTTCCATAAAAGCACGTGGGTTATGAATCAACATTTTATCAATTGATTCACTTGTAATCCCATAAGATTGCAAAAGGGGAACAAATGTGTCCAGTAAATAGGAATACCCTAATCCACCTTTATATTCGAGATGTGATTTTCTCGTAATATCCATAGATAATAGTACTTTGTCGATATACCCTTTATCCTGTATTTTTTTCAACATTTCTGCTCGAACGCGATCCGGCATGTAACTTTCTTTTCCTATTGTGTCAAATTCTACATATACTCCTTCTTTTAGCATTTTTAATACATAATCGGCGTCTCCTGTTAAATCAACATGTCCTATGACCACTCGATTTAAATCTACTCCACGCTTTTTAAAGAATTCCACTTGTTCATGTCCTAACGTTCCGATAGAAGTATGTGTAGAAATTGGCTTTTTCGTCTCTTTATGGGCGATGACAACTGCTTCAAACACTTTTTTCTCAGCTTCTGTCCATTTGTTATAACTTGTTCCAATTTCGCCAATTATTTCAGCTTTCGCATCTGTTCCTTTTATTCCTTCAACAATTTCCTTTATCATTCTTTCTGCCAGCTTTTCTTTTGTTTCCCGAAAAACCTGAATCGGGTAAAAAGAATCTTGATAGAAACCAGTTGAGAAAATAATATTAATCCCGCTTTCTTCCGCAACCTTTTGGACGTATGTAATGCTTCTTCCCATACCGATATTGGTTACATCAATAATATTACGTACACCCTTTTCGTATAATTTTTTAAATTCTTTCACGGTTTCAGGAAATACATCCAACCGGCAATCCTCATTATTTTTTACTTCAGAAAGGTCAATGGTTGTATGCTCATGCATATAGGTAATTCCGTTTTTCAACATTTGATACTTTCCCCTTTTTCAATGATTTCAAGTGAACATCTCTCCAATCCATCAAAAAGAGATTGGAGAGATGCCATTGTATTTAACCAACCTGCCATAAACCAACTGCGTAAAGCAGATTAACGATGATCCCTAATAATATGACCGCTATTGGCCCAACAGCCAATTCAACCAACGGTTTTGATGCCATTCGGTTGATTAAATAAAATCCAATGACCCAAAAGAACCCGATTCCCGGAGCAATTTTTTCCGCTGCCATTGCACTGCCGATTAATATAGCAATCCCGAGAACATCTGCTAAAGAAGTTCGAATATGCTCTCCCATCTCGCGTACGCCAGGCAATTTATCCATACTTTTTGATACTGCTGATAATGATATGACCTCCAAGTACATGACTAAAGCACCCAACACAAATGCTAAAATCGGTATATCTCTGAAAATAAGACCGACTGCAAATACTAATGTCGTACCAGCTAAGCCATAAACCCCCGTTACAATGGCAGTTGAAAAAACTAAAGGAATAAAGCCGATCGCACGTGCAAATGTAGCAATGGCTGCCTCTGTATAAAGTCCTTTATTAATCAATGCTTGAGGCATTGCATCAACTGCTAAAATCAACATGGAAGAAGTTAGAGAAACAAGTCCACCCATTAAAGCTAATAACCATCGATTCTTCTTAATTCGATTTACACGTTCATTAAAAATATTCACTAAATCGGCATTTGTAGTATCCTCTCCGCCTTTAACTCTAGAGGCATAATACACCATCATTAACATTCCTATTAATAACGCCATTCCTTCAGGGCTAAGGGATATATCGTATCCTGCGACTTTAAATGTTCCAAACTTTTCGAATAGCAAAAAAGAGGCTAAAGTGACAATCGCCGTGACAGCAGCTTTTTTTAAACCGTGCTGATAGCCAACGGCAATAGCAGGAAATACTGTAAATGCAATAATAATCGGATTGCCAATAAGACTTAAAGAATCTATGAAATTGACTGGAAGCATGTTAAATAAATCTACTACAAATTGCAAACCTAACACTATTCCTATACTATAAACAGCACCGAGAACTCCGGCTGTAACCATTCCTATTTTATTATCTGGAGTCCAAATGCCAATTATGTCGCACGCTAATAAAATACTATGGCCAATAATAATCGTAGCTCCTATAGAAAGAGGGATGCCGAAGCCGACTATTAATCCAAAACTCAATGCAAAACTAGTTGCAGCCAGTTCTCCTCTTGTCATTCGATTTTCAAGGTATTCAGGCATAATGGGGCGCAGACCGTCATTAAACACCGCCACCCCGCGATTGACGAGAATAGAACCTAACGCACCGACAGCGACTATGACTATACATTGAATGAAATTAAAATCCATTCTACTCACCTCTGGTTATTCATTTTTTATACTCAACATTCGCACATAGTTAGACATTGCCCGATATATTTAGGTGGAAAATGCCAACCTTTTCTTCATTTAATTTTCCAAAATGCCCCAATCCAACAAAACTTCACGTTGGCAAGCGCTCGAAAAGGATCGATCAGTGTATGTAAAACAGTGATGTAATCCTTGTCTTGCACATCTTCGCAAAACTATCAAAAAATTTGCCAACGGATCTTCTTCCGATATCATCCATCAAAAACGTGTAAAAACAGTGATTGTATTAATCATCAACTTGTCATAAAAGCAGCCTTGAAACTGCTTGCCTAAGTTTTAAGTGATACGGATTTAAAAAATACTTCGTATCGAATGATTTGTTCAAGGCTGTATCAGCACTTAAAAGTGCAAGCCATTTACTTCGTTCACAGAACTGCGGACAAAAAGAATGTTAGTGAAATAGTATCTTTTTTACGCAGATTCGCTGATTTTTATTTTGAAACACTGGAAAAAATTTGTTTACAAACAGGAATAGCCTGCATATTTCTTGATATAAGCCTTTCTTAAATGATATATTTAACTATGAAATTTCTTTTGGTAACTGCGTAAAGCAGTCTTCTTTCATTACCATTTAAATGACACCTTTTTTCTTTTGTTAAAAGTTTCGACACCCATATTTTTCTTCAGAAGAAAAAGGTGTCTTTTTTTTATCCAATCACATGTTCTAAAAACCATTTGCATTTTTACAGAGATTGGAGTGAATTCCTTCAAATGTTTAGAACAAAATGAAACTGCGAAAGTTGAGTTATTTTAATAAAGCAGGAATTAGTATATTCAATATATTTTTTGAGGATGATGCCGTAAATCCAAATGCAATTTTGCCATCATTCACTTCCTTCTCTATTTCTTCCTTGGTTTTTATGGTACTTGGAGATGCCAAAGTAACGCATTTATCTTTGCCTAATAATGCTATTGCCATTGCAAGCGCTCCACCTGATCCGGTTTCACAGGCACCAATATAATAGTCAGCTTTTTTGTTTTTTACAGCCATAACCGCTTCCAAATCACTTTTAACGGAAACTTCTACATTATTTCCTCCGATTTCTTTTACTTGCTTTTCAATTGCTTGTTTATTCAACTGTCCACCTATTACAATTCTCACCATAGGAAAAACCCCTCCTATTTATTTGATTCAATAACTCGATGAAGATGCAGATAAAAATAGACACGCTCTCCTGCAGGGAGTTCTTGGCCAACCTGTGAATTTATATGGTTTATAATTTCTTCTATATCCTCTTTATAAGGCGTCTCATTTACTTCATTCATGATTGTATTGGAAGGACCATCTTCGCATTCACCCCTTTCCATTCGAGTTAAAGCCATTGACATATGTGTCCAAAACATTTCCGAGTTGTCTATTACCTCCTTTTTGAATTTTTTTGATAAGAAATCAAAAGTATTTAAAGTTACATGAAAAGCTTTTTGTGTAATCACACTATTTGTTAGTAAAACCGTTAACTTTTCTTTCACTTGAATGCTATTCACTATTACTTTAACCTCCAATATACTGTATTTAGTATTTTGTTGTAAAAAATTTTATTTTTTTATTTCATGTTTGAAAACGTTTTAATAGTGTCTTATACTTTATGACTTTTGGATCCCGTAAATGATAAATTAATGTTTTAATAGCGTGGTATTTTTTTTCCCTTTTCAACACTTTTTTGTATGTTCAGTATTTTTTGAATATCAACTGAATCCCACTTTTCTGCTATTTCTTGTTCTCTATCACCATCAATCACAATAACAGCTTCTGTTGTGTCTCGGGAAATTTTCTTTGCTTTCGCTGATTGAAAATCGATTGCTTGAAATGTTTGATTCATTCTTTTGTCATCGACATTCCAAACAGCTACATCAATTTGTTTTGAATTAAGCATATCGAATAACTGCATATAATTGACATGGACATATTCGACATTCCTGTTTTCAAATTCAGCAAATGTCAGCTGCTTTTGATCTGGAGACTCTATATCCACACCAACTCTTAATCTATCCCTAGTTACATTCTCATTAGAATCAGCTAAGAAAATCTTATGCGCGGATACATAACTGTTTGCCCCGAATTTCTTAAAAATTTTTAAACTTGGATATTCTGAAATGATATTATCTGCTGTCATCTTAGAAACAATGGCAAAATCACTTCTCTTTGTGCGAACCGCCTCAATTCGATTCAATCCACCTCGCATATAAATTAAGTTTATTGTTTTTCCGGTTGATTCAAATGCTTCCACTATTCCTGTCGCTAACCCTTCATATTTTCTTGAATATGGAAGCGGCATGGAGCCAATTAAAGGGGCAATGCCGGCAATCTCAAGCAATAAATTGTTGTCCTTGCTAATTAAATACGTGCCTAGATGGCCTCTGGCCTCCAATTTAATCGCTTTCATTTCCACCAATAAATTTAATGCGCTTTGCACAGTCCCCCTGCCAATGGATAGTTGGGCGCAGTAGTCCGAGATGCGGGGGATTTTATCGCCAACTTTTAATTTTATCAATTCTTTGGCAATATTTTTTGCTGCTAAACCATTTTTAGAATAAAATTTTTCCCACATACTCTATCTTCCTTAAAAAACAATATACTATATTTTGTATAATACATTATAAGCAATTTCAGTTAGATTTGCAATAGGTATTTTATACATAGCCAGACATTAAAAATGACTTTAAAGATAAATACTACAACAATATTATCGTGCCGCTGAAGTAAAATGTACTACACTGCTCGTTGGCATCCATTTGAGGGGAAAATTCGTGCATCTATTTTCCCTTAAAAAAGGAGCTGGCCAAACTCTTCCTTTGACATTATCACGCCAATATTTCTTCTTCAATAACCCTTTAAGAAATTGTGTCTCATTTTCAAAAAGTAAGGACTTGCAGGATAAGCGAATTCTGTATTCCAAATTCCCCTCCTTCCCGTAGAAGATGGATGAGATCTTATGGGAAACGAACTTTGTGAACGACAGACACAGCATGCACATTAACTTTCGAAAAGTTATTTCAACAAAAATCATTTTCAATGAAATAAAATTCTCCATTAACATCGGTTCATTTGCCATTAAAACTAGTTTGATCTGTTATAATTGGTTATACTTAAAATGCAACGGATCGATCAACTCCTTAGTTATATTCCTGTGTCGTCCATATGTTCTGTAACTTCTTCTCAAACTGAATAGATGTTTTTGAAAACGCTTACTATTGATAACTTGTCAGATTTCCTAACAATCATGTTGAGATGGGCAAATTTTAAAAAGATAATCTATTTAAAGACCTATATAAGACAACATGTATGAAGGTTCTCGTTTTTAAAAGAAATAAAACATATTTATAAAAGATTTATTCAAGACCATTTTTAAGGAGGTGAATCATTCAATTGAATATTGCAGTTATTTATCCTGAGCCATCTTTGGTAGATCAATTGACAAAATGGGTCTATTCTTGTTGATCCTTCACACCGGATTTGTGCTTAAACCATATCAAAGCTTCCAGTGCAAAAGGGATTTGCTGTACAAACAAGCAAAGGGGGCAAGAGATGATGGGGAATTCACTAAGCTATCAAGAATTATTTTCACAACTGCGTCAAGACGATTCCTTGGACCTTTTGGCAGATCGCATTGGCGATTTTCTTGAATGTCCAATTACTATAGAGGATTCCAATCACCAAATCATTTCCTACAGCAAACATAAAGAAAATGTAGATGAAGCAAGAATAGCCACGATTATAAGCAGAAAAGTGCCAGATAAAATCATTAATAGTCTTTGGAAAAATGGAATCATGGCGAAACTGTTCGAAAGTGATGAACCTGTTATTGTTCCTGCAATCAAAGAAGTGGGACTTGGCAATCGCGTTGCTGTTTCGATCCGGAAACATAATGAGGTTCTAGGTTTTATATGGGCACAAATCAATGATAAAACATTAAACGATGATCAATTGCAATTGCTCAAAGCTGCTGCTAAACTTGTAAAAAATCAGCTCCTTATGCAGCGAATCAAAAAACGAAAGGAAGAAGAAAATTATCAGGAATTTATATGGAAGTTATTAACAGGCCATTTGAACGATGTGTCTAAGATTAAGCAATTAGCTAAACAGGTTGGGATTAATCTGGCCGGAAGGCTTGCTGTCGCCATTATTGAGTTTGATGGTGATATTACACAAGCTATTGAAAAACATGCTTATTATTTAACTGAAACATTGCAGCAAGTTCAAGTTGTCGGCCGATTATTTGATCAAAATCAATTAATATTGCTGACCCGGCTCAAAACCGAAAATGAAACGATAACCATCCTTACCGATTTTATCAAAGATTTTATCAACAAAATAAGTAAGCGTTTACATATCCGAAATATAATTGGCTCATTTGGCTCCGTTTATCATTCTCCGGAGTATGTTCAATACAGTTATAAACAAGCATTGAAGGTTCTGAGACTTAAGAAAAAATTTCCTGATGAATTACAGCAAATTTATAGTTTTCAAGAGATCGGCGTCTATCAATTTTTAGAAGAGCTTTATCAGATCCGGGTTCGTGACCACTACCAGAGTGAGGCAATCAAAAAATTAAGAGAGTATGACCTCAAGCATCACACAGATTTATTGCATACTCTTAAAACTTATTTGGAAAGTGATAGCAATGTTTATCATGCAGCGCAATTATTGCATGTTCATCCAAATACGTTAAACTACCGTTTAAAAAGAATAGCCGAAATAACAGGGGTTAACCTGAAAGACCCTAATCAGAAAATCACTTTATATCTGGATTTAAAACTTGAGAGCATCAAGGTTGAGTAATTTGTAAATTTACACAAATTACTTTTGTTATTTTCAGTTTTTTTCCTAAAGTAAGGTTCAAATAAAAGAGATATGATAGTGGTGCAGATGTTATATTAAGGAGATGGTAAGGATGATCATCGGGGTTCCAAAAGAAATGAAAAATAATGAAAATCGTGTAGCTGTCACACCTGCAGGGGTTGTCCATTTAATAAATGCCGGACATAAAGTTGTTATCGAAACAAATGCTGGGATCGGAAGCGGTTTTACAGATGAAGAGTATAAACAGGCTGGTGCCGAAATTTTTGAAAGAGCTTCAGAAATATGGGAAAAAGCTGAAATGATTCTGAAAGTAAAAGAGCCTCTCCCACATGAATATGGTTATTTCCGAGAAGGGCTGATTTTATTTACCTACCTCCATTTGGCAAATGAACCGGAATTGACCAAAGCTTTAGTGGAAAATGAAGTGACAGCCATTGCTTATGAAACGATTACCGTAAACAATACATTGCCATTGCTGACACCAATGAGCGAAGTTGCCGGTCGTATGGCAGTACAACTCGGGGCACAATATCTGGAAAAATCTAAGGGAGGAAAAGGAATCCTTCTAAGCGGCGTTCCAGGTGTGAAACGCGGGAAAGTAACGATCATTGGCGGAGGTGTCGTTGGAACGAACGCCGCAAAAATTGCACAAGGTCTTGGTGCAGATGTAACGATTATCGATTTAAATCCTGCACGTCTGCGCCAATTGGAAGACATCTTTGGTTCAAATGTGCAAACATTGATGTCCAATCCGTATAATATCGCAGAATCGGTGAAAGAGTCCGATTTAGTTATCGGTTCAGTACTGATTCCTGGCGCAAAAGCACCTAAGCTTGTCACGGAAGAAATGGTGAAATCAATGCAGCCTGGCTCAGTTATTATCGATGTTGCAATTGATCAAGGCGGTAACTTTGAAACAATTGACCATGCAACAACTCATGACCAACCAATTATTGAAAAACATGGAATATTGCATTACGCCGTTGCCAACATCCCAGGTGCGGTTCCGCGTACAGCAACGATCAGCCTAACAAATGTCACCATTCCATATGCTGTTCAAATTGCTTCCAAAGGTATTATAAAAGCTATTAAAGAAAGTGAACCGATTAAAACAGGCGTGAACGTAATGAATGGCAAAGTAACATTTAAAGCAGTAGCACAAGACCTTGGCTATGACTATGTTCCTGTTGATGACGTTATCTCCGAACGATTGCATTCAACATCATAAAAACACCCTTCTAGCTTAGCTATGAAGGGTGTTTTAAAATAAAAGGTTCCTTAAACAACGTTCATTGACATTAATAAAAGTTCGAAACTGCAAAAAGTTGAAGATGGAAAAGGTTGATTTAAATAAAGAAATGGCATTCATTGCTCATCTTTCTGAAAAAACCGGAAAAAATAAATATGAAAGCGCCTCGATGAAAATGGGAGTTGAACAATTGAATATCAAATCGTAAACCGAAATAGATTAACAGGAAACGCTGGCTCCGCAGGAGAACCTTTTTGAATAGAGCCAACAAATACAATTATTTTTCAGAATTTTATATCAATCAAATGGACAATCAAAAGTTTGTTTAAAACAAATTTCCAGATTAACTGAAAAGGCAAGGTTTTATCAGATTTGCTTTCCAAACAATTTTTCCGCTGCCGATAAAGTACTTCAACATTCGTTTGAAGAAAGAGATCTAATCACTCTTTCATCTACAAAATAAGATAAAAATTCCAAAAAGCTTGTTAAAAGTTTGGAAAGAATCTCTTCGTTATTATATTTTGACTGAACTTACTGAATTTTTAATCTTATTTTTAGAATGATGAAAGTAAATAAATTATTCATTTATTATCTGATGCATACCGCCAACTTACAAAAACCTGAATCTGTTTGTTATGGGGGAGTTCATCATGAAAGTTTTTGATCTGCATTCTGACCTGTTTACTGATATTGCATGGCGGAAAAGCCGTGGCGAAAAGAATATATTTGATCGATTTCATTATCCTAAACTGAAAGAAGGCGGAGTCGATTCTATCATTTGTGTGTTTTGGGTAGAGCCAAAATTCCGTAATCATCCATATGACAGGTTTCAAACATTATTTCAATATGTAATGAGTGATTTAATGGATTCTAAACACGCAATGATTGGTCATCCTTTGTCTGATCAACGGAATAACCCTGATTCGGAAAAAATCAAAATCTTTTTTGGGGTTGAAGGCCTTACTTTTATGAAGGATTGGAAAGGGGAAACAATTGAAGCCAAAATCGAAAACGCATTCAATTTCCTTCATGAAAATAAATTTATTCATTTGATCTTTGCATGGAATGAGCGCAACTTTTTGGCAACCGGTACTGGCGCAGAAGATTCTAAAATCAAAGGTCTCACAGACTATGGGAAAATTGCCGTTCAGATGGCAAATAAGAAAAACTGGATTCTTGATGTTTCTCATTTAGATGAAACATCTTTTTGGGATATGTATAATGCCAGCGAACTTCCAGTTATAGCTTCTCATAGCAATGCAAGAGCTCTTTGTCCCCATGAGAGAAATTTAACAGATGAACAAATAAAAGCGATTGCGGAAAGAGGTGGAATCATCGGTTTAAATACTTATGGTTTGTTTGTAGATCACGAAAATCCAACGATTGATAAATTCATTGATCATGCGATTTATATAGCTGATCTAGTTGGTCCGGAGCATGTCGCCTTTGGGTTTGATTTTGTAAATTACTTAGAATCCTATGATTTAGGTACAGAATTTAATGTATACACAAGAGAGCTGGAGGATGCGACAAAAATTCCATATCTTTTGGAGAAAATGAGCAAAAGAGGGTTCACACCTGAAGAGTTAGAATCCATCAGCTTCAACAATGCTGATCATTATATAAAAAAATTATTTTCAAAAGAAAAAGATAGGAGATGATTAAATTGGAGAAGACACTTATTCAAGCGGATGACTATATAACTTTGTGGGGCATTATTGTAGTTTTGGCTTCGATAAGTATTTATCTAGAACAGCGTTACATTTGGGCATCCAAAATAACAGGAGCCATCATTGCACTCATTGGGGCGATCGTTTTATCAAATACTGGAATCATTCCTACAGCATCTCCAGTGTATGATGCAGTTTGGACTGTTATTGTTCCAGTAGCGATACCATTGTTGCTTTTCCATGTTAACATTAAAAAAATATTTAAGGAAACCGGAAGATTGCTTATTATCTTCCTATTAAGCTCGATAGGGACAATTGCCGGCACCATTGTCAGTTTCTTTTTATTAAAAGATTATATTCCAATGCTTGACAGACTAGGTGCTATGTTCAGTGCAAGCTATATTGGCGGCGGAGTGAATTTTGCCGCAATGGCCGCTAAGTTTAAAACACCTGGTGAACTAGTCTCTTCTGCGGTAGTTGCCGATAATTTAATGATGGCCATACTCTTTATTATTCTAATGATTATTCCAACTCTTTCATTTTTCAAGAGACTTTACAGTACTCCCCACATATTGGAAGTAGAGCGTGAGGGTGCAATAGAAGATGGAAAAACATTGGCGGAAAGCTTTTGGAAAAGAAAGGATATTTCTTTAAAAGATATTGCACTTTCTGTTGGGACAGCCTTTTTGTTTGTCATTGTATCATTTAAGATCGCTAAATATTTTGACCAGTTGATTCCATCTGGGGAAGATGTTTCGTTCTTTATGAATTTACTGAATGGACTTTTCGGTGATGGATATATTATGCTGACAACGATGACGTTCATGGCACTGACGTTATTTCCGAAATACTTTGAAAATATTAACGGGAGTCAGGAAGTTGGAACATTTTTGGTTCATATATTTTTCGTTGTTATCGGCATCCCGGCGTCCATACCACTCATTATTCAAAATGCACCATTGTTGTTATTGTTCGCTTTTATTATTGTCATCATTAATTTAATCATTTCTTTAGTTGCCGGAAAAATATTTAAATATGATCTTGAAGATATACTTTTAGCAAGCAACGCTAATATTGGAGGACCAACAACTGCAGCTGCATTGGCCATTGCGAAAGGTTGGAAAAATTTAATTGGACCGATATTAATAGTCGGAACATTCGGCTATATTATTGGAAACTATGTTGGCACAATTCTCGGCAACTGGTTCTCAACTTTTATGTAAGTGAATCACTTGACCCAGCATTTCAAAAAATGCTGGGTTTATAACAAATACTTGAAATCAGAAACTGTGGTCATAGCAAAATTTTTGATGTGAATACGTTCAATAATCTTTACTCTCATATAGCAGAAACTATTTCTAAATGGAAAAACTAAAGAATCCTTAAATGAAAATGCCTCAAATGACTTTGCCGAAACATTGCATTGTAGTTTCCATGAAGTTTAGAAGGATTAAAGCCTTTTGAAAAATATTTCAAACTATGTGTTCCAAGATTAGAAATTGAGAATCTGCCAAGCTGTCCCCTGCATGAATTCATTTAGAAAAAACCATTTTATCAGGTACTCTTATCGAAGATTTTGTTGTAATCTGGTAATCTTTTCTCCATAGTTGGGACACCAAGGCAATTTTATCATGATTTTTTAGACGGAAAAAACTTGTGTTTATCCATTAGTTAATAAAAATGCATTTTATACAAGAGTAAATCCTGAACTTTGTGAAAAGCGGAATCTAGGTTCTGTTCGTTGGGTTGATGTGAGATTTTACATAATAAATAGAATTTGGCCAAAAATCAGTGATATTACGTAAACAACTTTTTGCTGTTTGAATTGTATATATCCTAAAAAGCATATTGTTGTTCATTTCACCAAGGGGGAAAACGCAATGAATCATGGAAGTTATCGAGACACATGGGTTGAAGTGGATTTGGGAGCGATCCAGCATAATGTAAAATCCTTTAAAGAACATATTCATAATGAATGTAAGCTGATGGCTGTCGTGAAAGCGGACGGATATGGACACGGTGCCATCGAAGTGGCAAAAGCTGCAATTGGAGCCGGTGCTGACTATTTAGCGGTTGCCATCCTTGATGAAGCAATTTCCCTAAGGGAGGCAAATATTAAAGCTCCAATTTTAATTTTGGGTTATACCTCCCCAAATGCCGTAAAAACTGCAATACAACATGATATTACACTAACTGTTTTTACGCAGGATGTGTTAGATCAAGTGATACAAACTGCAGAGGAACTAAAAAAAAACACCCATATTCATATCAAAATTGACAGCGGGATGAACCGGATCGGCATTAAAAATAAAGAAGAAACTCTGAAACTGATTCATTCCAATACTTCTTCTTTTGTAACGGTGGAAGGGATATTCACTCATTTTGCACAAGCTGATGATCCAAATTCATCCTTTACAGAAAAACAATTTTCCCATTTTCAAGCAATTGTTGATTACTTGGAACAACATGATGTACATATCCCAATAAAACATTGCTGCAATAGTGCCGCAACGATCGCATATCCGGAAAAGCATTTGGATATGGTCAGGGTTGGTGTCAGTCTGTATGGGCTTTATCCAAGTGAACATTTGCGAGACAAAATTTCCTTGAGACAAGCGATGAGTTTTAAAACAAAGCCGGTTCTGGTCAAAATGGTGAATGCCGGTGAATCAATCAGCTACGGCTGTACATTTACAACTAACAGAGTATCAACGATTGCAACGATTCCTGTCGGCTATGCAGATGGGTTATCCAGATCCATATCCAATAAGGGCAATGTTACTGTAAAAGGAAAAAGGGCGCCTATTGTGGGCAGAATCTGCATGGATCAGTCGATGATTGATGTAACAGGTGTTGGAGCTGTGAATGAAGATGACATCGTCACTATTTTTGGAGATCCAGATCATGGTTATATTTCATTAAGCGAAGTAGCGGAACAAATGAATACGATCCACTATGAAACAGTCTGCCTCATTGGCAAAAGAGTGCCAAGAGTGTACGTGAACAACGAAAACAAAACCTAAATCATTGTTTACGAACGGGGTCTCTGCCCCCAAAGTTCAAAAAGAGCGGCACATTCGAAAATATAGTCATGAATCATATTATTAAAAGCATTTAAGAAATGTAGTGTTTGGCAATAAAAGGTTTGCATAATTTATATTCCATATCCACCGCCTTACATGAATAGGCGGGTATGATAGGCTGATAAGCCCCGCAAAGTCCTATAACGGGTAGCGGGTATATTATTTACCCCTTGGAAACTTTCGCAGAATGAAGTTGGAATTATGCCTTGAAATAACTTAAAAAACGCGAAGTGCATTCCTCAAGTTAATTACATTCTCCTATAGCCTTTAGAATAATTTAATAAAAATATTTTTAACCTTAATGATGGCAAGAAAATTATAGTTTCAAGTTATGTTGCGAAAAATTTTAAAAAAGAGCCCCTCGATCCTCTCTCAATAATTTCTATCAATGAAACTTATCAATTATAAGTTTTAAGTTAAAATTCAAGTCACTTATCCGCAACAAGTCACACTCTCTCATAAAACCGCCCTCTTTGTCCCAATCGAACACGATTTTAACTTTTCGTTTTTCACAAACGGTTCTCTGCCGTGCAGCCTTATACTCCTCCTCAAGAAAATATTATTTTAATGACATCCCCTTACCGATAAATTATATTATTTGGACTTACATACTAAACAAAAAACGGTACCGTCAAGAATTTTGTGTAATGTAAGATAGATAGTAAGATAGATAGGGCATCTCTGAAATGGATTTTAGATGGATAGGGGACTGTTTCCTCCCAGCATATTTATCTGGAACACCAGCTTTAGTTAATGCGTTTGCTATACCCCACCATGAATATGTTTCAAGGGTGTCCATTGCATTATCGATTTTAGTACCGTATTTTTTTACGGCATCACGAACAGATTTAATAGGAATAGTATCTGCATGATCAACCATGAATTTAACAGCCTTTTTAACAGCTGCAAGTTTCCATTTTAGGAGTAACTTCTCCTGTTTGATTTACTTGGGTTTTTACATAAAGACTATATCGAGTTAACTCTTTCTGTGAAACTTTTTCTTCTTTTATCGCTTTAGCTAACTCATTATTTGACGTTGTTAATGTATTTTGCGTTTGATCTAGTTGAGATGTTTTAGAAGTAGAAGCAGGAGTAGCAGTATTTATGATGCAGCAGCAGGTGAAGTTAAAGCACCAAATAAAAGTGACAAACTTAATGCGAATGTTAAAACTTGTTTGGTTTTCATAAATCACACTATTATAAAAAATTCCAATATTTTCATATATTTTATAAATTTAAACTTTGAGTAACTTATTTTTGCAATTTATCAAAATTTTCTACACATTTATATGATATACTATGTTTTTGTATAAAGTGGGGTAGGAAAATGAATTTAAGTAAAAAATGTGATCAACTTAAGCGTCGGTACTTATTTTATTAAGTCAGAAAAAGAAGATAAGTTACTGATTAAGGCATATAAAAAAGCTGTAAAATATGCAGAAAGTAAAGGGTCTGTTGTAATAGCCTCTGCCGGAAATGATGGATTTGATTTGAATCGCTTGGAATTCCTCAAGGATACACACTAACTGAAGGAACAAGTTATGCCGTAGCACAAGTCAGTGCTACGGTAGCTCTTATTATTTCAGAGTATACAGAACGAACAGTTAATAAGCCTTCTGTTAATAAAGTGCTTAAATATCTAGAGAAGGGAAGTTCTGATATCGGGTAAACCTAGTAGAGACAATTATTTTGGAGAAGGAAAAGTGAATGCATATTTCCTTAATGATGATGAATAAATAAAATTAGAAGAGAGACTTTCTCAGGTTCTTTATATATATAAATCATTTTTTTACTAATAATCGATAATGATAATTACCTGTTCTAATTTAAAATATTGAGAAAAATAATTTGAAGGAGGCAGTTCATATCAATAAATTTAAAACTGTAGGTATCTCTATGTCAATAACGATTTAAAATTCCCCAATTTCAACGAAATGAAATTCCCCATTATG